>Ga0209578_10000059_pt1 | contig 272644 bp, 260 predicted proteins | sample tdAd472_FD_187127 | JGI IMG/M metagenome (GOLD analysis project Ga0209578, IMG submission 187127) | Marine sediment microbial communities from the Atlantic coast under amendment with organic carbon and nitrate - tdAd47.2 (SPAdes)... | ecosystem: Environmental > Aquatic > Marine > Coastal >... | reverse complement strand
CCGCGTTGAGCCGGTGCGCATGGGCGGGCTGTTGACGCCGCACATACCAGAGGTTTAGACCCAACTTCGGATTAATCCGGGCGACGATAAATCGGCGCGGGGGCAAAGGGAAAAGCGAGATGGCAGGGCATTCCAAATTCAAGAACATCCAGTATCGCAAAGGCGCGCAGGACGCCAAGCGCTCCAAGATGTTCTCGAAGCTTTCCAAGGAAATTACCGTCGCCGCGAAAATGGGCGATCCCAATCCGGACAGCAATGCCCGGCTTCGCCTTGCCATTCAAAACGCCCGCGCCCTTTCCATGCCGCGCGACAATATCAAGCGCGCCATCCAGAAATCTCAAGGCTCGGAGGCGGAAAGCTATGACGAGCTGCGCTATGAAGGTTTTGGGCCGGGCGGCATCGGCCTCATCGTTGAAGCGCTAACGGATAATAAAAACCGCACCGCATCGGAAGTGCGCTCCGCCTTTACCAAGCACGGCGGCAATTTGGGCGAAACCGGTTCGGTTGCCTTTATGTTTGATCAGGTAGGCAGCTTTACCTATCCCGCGGACAAGGGCGATGAAGAAGCCATGCTCGATCATGCTATCGAAGCGGGCGCGGACGAGTGCATGTCCGACGAATTTGGCCACGAATTTATTTGCGCGGCCGACGATTTTGCCGCCGTCAAAGAGGCCCTGGAAGCAGCCCTGGGCGAGGCCACCTCCGCCAAGATCATCTGGAAGCCGCAGAACCTGATCGAAGTGGATGCAGACAAAGCCGGCACGTTGCTCAAGCTCATGGATATTTTGGAAGACAACGACGATATCCAGAACGTCTATGCCAATTTCGACATTTCTGAAGACGTGATGGCGTCCCTGGCTGAGTAGCCCCCGTTAACCCCTTTTTCCTTGCATCCAGGCACCGGCTTAGTTCACCTTGTGTTCTCAATCGACTCAGGGGTCCGACGTGGCAGCAATCCGCATTCTCGGCATCGATCCGGGGCTTCAGCGTACCGGCTGGGGCGTCATTGAGTGTGCGGGCTCGAAGCTTGCCCACGTCAGCCACGGCATCGTCACCTCGACGGCAAAGGCGGACCTTGCCAGCCGTTTGCGCGAAATCCATACGGGCCTGACGAGGGTGATCCTCGAGCACGTGCCCCACACCATCGCCATTGAAGAAACATTTGTGAATGTGAACGGTCAGGCCACATTGAAACTTGGCCAAGCGCGCGGGGTCGCCATGCTTGCCGCGGCTGAGGCTGAGGTGCCTATTTCCGAATACTCCCCCAACAAAGTAAAAAAGTCCGTGGTCGGAGCAGGTCACGCCGGCAAAGAACAAATCGGTTTAATGATTGGCGTGCTGCTGCCCGGGTGTAATGTTGAACAGGCTGATGCCGCCGATGCGCTGGCCATCGCCATAACGCACGCGCATCATTTCAAGGTGCCAACAGGAGCGAGTTAATGGAAGTCAGTTATTTAACCGTCGGTGAAAGCCTTGAATTTTTAACAGTCTCTGTTCAAACCATCGTTCTGCTATTGACCGCAGAGATGACACTGGTTTTTGGTTATTCGATTGCCGTTTATTCGGTGTTGCGCACATCACCGACTTTGTTTCGTCTGGGTGCATTCATCTCGATTTCACTGCTCATGGTCTTCTTTTGGATGTCTGTTTCTTATCAGATGCAGGTCTTCCATGGATTTGTGGATCAAAGACAATTATCGGTGGATGCTGGCATCATCATCGAGGTTGTTGAGAACACCGGCGAAAGGATGCGGGAGGGTTTGCGGTTGTTGGGCATGATTATCAACGTGATCAACGCCAGCGTTTTGTTTGGGTTGTTCTATTTCTCGTTTCTTATGAAGCCCGCAAAACCAAAGGCCGCCAAATGATTGGCAAACTCAAAGGCATTGTGGATAGCATCTCCACCGACAGCGCCATCATCGATGTGCAGGGCGTGGGCTATGTGATCTTTGCCCCCGCCCGCGTGCTTGCCCATTTGCCAAGTGTGGGCGAGGCGGTGACGCTATCCATCGAAACCGTGGTGCGGGAAGATATGATCCGGCTTTATGGGTTTGAAACCGAATCTGAGCGTGACTGGTTCCGCGCGCTGCAAAGCGTACAAGGTGTGGGCGCGAAGGTTGCTATGGAAATCCTCAGTGTTCTGAGTGTCTCGGATGTCGCCTCCGCCGTCGCCCTGCAGGACCATGCGTCTGTTTCCCGCGCCAAGGGTGTGGGTCCCAAGCTCGCCAAACGCATTGTTGCGGAACTGAAAGACCGGGCGCCTCAATCCGCCACCATCATTCCCATGGCCACCGCGATCAAAGGCGGCGGGGCACAAATCGCGCCGGAAGCCCTTGCCCGCGCCGATGCGGTATCCGCGCTGGTGAACTTGGGCTACCCTGAAGCCTTGGCCGCCACCGCCATTGCAGGCGCGCTTGCCCGCGTGGAAGGTGAGGCGGAAGTGGAAACCCTCATCCGCGAAGGGCTGAAGGAATTATCGAATTGACCCGTAACCCCGCCCTTGATGCTGATTTGACCGACGACGACAGCGGCGACGCGAGCCTGCGCCCGCAGGTGCTTGATGCCTTTATCGGACAAGAAAAAGTGCGCGCGAACCTGGCAGTCTTTATTGAGGCTGCCCGGAATAGAGGCGATGCGCTCGACCATGTGTTGCTCTCAGGCCCGCCGGGGCTGGGCAAAACCACACTGGCGCAAATCGTGGCACGCGAGCTGGGTGTGAACTTTCGCGCCACTTCCGGCCCGGTGATTACCAAGCCCGGGGACTTGGCGGCGATCCTTACAAACCTTGAAGAACGCGACGTTCTGTTCATTGACGAAATTCACCGGCTCTCCCCAGCGGTTGAAGAAATTCTCTATCCCGCGATGGAAGATTTCGAGCTCGACCTGATGATCGGGGAGGGGCCAGGCGCGCGCTCTGTGCGCATTGATTTGCAAAAATTCACCCTTGTGGGCGCGACCACGCGGACGGGGCTTTTAACAACGCCTTTGCGCGACCGTTTTGGTATTCCGCTTCGGCTTGAATTTTATGAACCCCGCGAGCTTGAATCCATCGTCATGCGCGGCGCGCGGTTGATGGAACTGAAGCTCACTGAAGATGGCGCCTCTGAAATTGCCAAGCGCGCGCGGGGTACGCCGCGTGTGGCGGGAAGGTTGCTCAGGCGGGTGCGGGACTTTGCCTCCGTGTCTGATGCCAAACAAGTGACGGCAAAAATTGCCGATGCGGCGCTCACCCGCATGGAAGTGGATCATCGCGGGCTCGACAGTCTCGATCACCGCTACTTAAGCGCCATCGCGAATATGTTTGGCGGCGGCCCCGTGGGGCTTGATACATTGGCTGCGGCACTATCTGAACCGCGCGACGCCATCGAAGATATTATCGAGCCATATCTCATTCAACAGGGTTTTCTTCAGCGCACCCCGCGGGGCCGCGTGCTTTTGGGAGTTGCGTTTCAGCACCTTGGTCTTAAAGCCCCAAAACGAACCGAGCCTGAGCTCTTTAAAGGTGAAGGTGAAGGCGAAGGCGAATGAGCGAGCATCCTACTCACGGCTACTTCCGTGAGAACGTCCATATCCTGCCCACGCGGGTTTATTACGAAGACACGGATTTTTCCGGCGTGGTCTATCACGGCGCTTATGTGAAGTTTCTCGAACGCGGGCGCACCGAATACCTCCGCGCCGTGGGCGTGCATCACAAAGAGATGCTGGAGCTGAACGAGCCCATCGCCTTTATCATCCAAAAGCTGAACCTTGAATACAAACGTCCCGCCCGCATCGATGAAGCGTTGGAAGTGCGCACGGTCTTTTATCAGTCCAAGGGTGTTCGCTTGCGGGCCGATCAAAGCGTCTGGCGCGAAGATGAATTGCTGGTCCAGGGCCAAGTGACGGCGGCTTGCATCAACCTTGAAGGGGTGCCGCGGCGCATGCCCAAATTTGTGGCCGATGCTGTGACACCGCACCTCGCTGCTGGGGACCCGTCCTGGGCGTAAAAACCCGTTACTTTCTGCGGCATTCGGGCGCTCACGCCCTAGTTTCGACACAATAAAACGCAAGATTTCCGAGATCAGGCAGGGCGGCAATCGTGCGCCTTGCCTTTTAGCCTATGGAATTTAGGCCGACAGAAATTAGGGGATGAGCCATCCCGGCGGCGGAAACGCAAAAGCCAGGGCGGCTTCAGGTCAAGGATCGATTATGGAAGCCGAAATCATTGCACAAGGCGGGCAACTCGCCACGGTGGCCACAGACTTTTCACTGATATCACTTTTTCAGCGCGCCGACTGGGTTGTTCAGTCCGTGATTGTGCTGTTGCTGATGGCGTCGTTCTGGAGCTGGGCGATTATCATCGACAAGTTCTTTCGCCTTCGCCGCCTGCGCGGACAGCTCAACAAGTTTGAAGATATATTCTGGTCCGGCAAGTCGCTTGAGGACCTTTACGACAAGCTTGGCCATCGCCCCGATCAACCTATGGCGTTGATGTTTGCCTCGGCCATGCGCGAATGGAAACGCTCAGCAGAAAGCGGGCCCATAACTGCCGCCAGGGGGCCGAACGTCAAAGACCGCATTTCTAAGGTTATGAATGTGACCAAAGCGCGCGAACTTGATCGCGTCGAACGCTTCTTGAGTTTTCTTGCCACGGTGGGGTCCACCGCACCCTTCGTCGGTTTGTTCGGGACGGTTTGGGGCATCATGAATTCGTTTCAAGCCATCGCGAACCAAAACAACACGACCCTTGCCGTTGTTGCGCCAGGGATTGCCGAAGCGTTGTTTGCAACGGCCCTTGGTCTTCTTGCCGCGATCCCTGCCGTGGTCGCCTACAACAATTTCATCAACGCGCGCGATAGGCTTGAAGTTCGCCTCGATGGTTTTTCCGAGGAATTTCAGGCGATCCTGTCGCGGCAGATGGATGAAGGCAAAAAATAATGGCCGCGGGTGTTCAAAAAGGCGGCAGCCGCCGCGCCATGAGCGAGATCAACGTGACACCCTTTGTGGATGTCATGCTGGTGCTCCTCATTATATTTATGGTCACCGCGCCTTTGTTGACGGTGGGGGTCGAGGTTGATCTTCCGGAAACCACGGCAAACCCCATTGTCGGGCAGGACGAGCCATTGGCCGTATCCATTAATGCTGCCGGTGAGATTTTCTTGCAGGACGAACAAGTTGTTATGGCTGATCTAGTTCCGACGTTAGAGCGTATTTCAGAACGTAATTTTGAAGCCCGCATCTTTGTACGCGCTGACAAGACGGTGGACTACGGCACGGTTATGCAAGCCATGGGGCGAATGAACCGGGCGGGCTACACGCGCATTGCGCTCGTGACTGAGCCCATCTTGGAAGAGTGAGCGCGCCGAGCGAGGACGAAATCCCATGCGCCTTAGCGCAGTCTTATCGGCTTTGTTTCACGTTGGCATCGTTGTGTTTGCGATGACGTCGTTTGCAAGGCCACAACGATTTGAGTTTGAGACCCCGGCCAACATACCGGTGGAGCTGCTCACCCTATCTGACATCACAAATGTCTCTGCCGCCGTTGAGCAATCTGACGAAGAAATTGAAATCGAAGAAGAGGTTGCGGAAGAACAGCCCGAGCCCGAGCCGGAACCCGAGCCGGTGCCGCAGCAAGTAGCGGCGCTTCCTGACCCTGTCTTGGAACTGCCCGAACCCGAAGCCGAATTTTTACCTGAAGAAGATGCGGAACCCGAGCCCGAGCCAGAACTCGAACCGGAAGTGGTTGAGCCCGAACCCGAGCCCGAACCAGAACCAGTTGCCGCGCCGCCGCCCGCCGTGCAACCAAGTGTGCGGCCGCAACCGCCAGAGCGGGCTCAGAATTTTGACTTCGCCGCCGCTGCCGCCACCATTGATCTTGCGCCGCGGGAAGAAGAACCCGAATTCGACCTCGATAGTTTGAACATCGGTGATGACACGAACGTTCAAACCGCTGAACGCAGTCGCTCTGCGGTGGGCCTGGGCACCGGCCTGACCATCAGCCAAGTCGATGCGCTGAAAGCTAATATTGAGGCTTGTTGGGTCGTGCCGTCAGGAGCGCTTGATGCAGAGAACCTGCAAATCAATTTGCGCGTTCACTTCAATCCTGACGCCACCGTGCGGCAAGTCGAGATTTTGGATTCAATTCGATACAACACAGACAGCTTCTACCGCGCGGCAACCGATAGCGCGCGCCGGGCCGTGATCCAATGTCAATCTGGAACGCGCTTCGATGGCAGTTTTCGGCAAGGCTACGACTTGCCCCGTGACCAATACGACACATGGCGGACGGTCCGCCTTACTTTTGACCCGCGCGATATGTTTTGATTTGGGGGACTAGGGAGATGGCAATGAAAAGTATTGAGCGATTTGTTATACGGAGCGCCATATTCCTAGCGCTCGTACTCTTTACCACCGGTGTCTTTGCTCAAGGTGCTGAAGAACCACACATCGTAATCGACCAAGGTCACGTGGCGCCCCTTCCGGTCGCGATTCCCGCTTTTAGTGGTGATACCGTCGATGAAGCACGCTTTGGGCAGGACATCGCAAATGTGATCTCCGGCAATCTGGAACGTTCGGGGCTTTTTGCGCCCGCCGATCCGCGCAGCTTTATTGAGCGCACCATTGATTTTGGCTCTGCGCCGCAGTTTGGGTCCTGGCGGCTAATCCGCGTGGATGCGCTGATCAATGGCCGCGTGGTGATGCAGGACGACGGCCGCTTGCGCGTGGAATTCTTCCTTTGGGATGTCTATGGCGAACAATCCATGCTGGGTCTGCAGTTCTTTTCGACCCCCGAAGGATGGCGCCGTGTTGCGCATTTAATTACAGACGCGGTTTATGAACGGCTCACCGGGGAAAGCGGGTATTTCGACACGCGCATCGTATTTATTGCGGAAAGCGGACCGGCGACGGTGCGTGTGAAGCGCCTTGCGATTATGGATCAGGATGGCGCCAATCCGCTGATGCTGACCGACGGCGCGGATCTTGTGCTGACCCCGCGCTTTAGCCCCACTGAACAGGAAGTGGTGTTTCTTTCCTACTTCAACAACACGCCGCGGGTTTACTTGTTCAATATCGAAAGCGGTGAACAGGAAATTGTCGGCGATTTTCCGGGCATGACTTTTGCCCCGCGGTTCTCGCCCGACGGCAATCAAATCATTATGTCGCTGATCGAAGGCCGCGACAGCCATATCTATACGATGGACCTGCGCACCGGTGCGCGACGAAAGCTTACCTCGGGTCCCGATATCAATACCGCACCGTGCTTTTCGCCGGATGGCCGTTTTATTACTTTTGAATCGGACCGCGGCGGGTCGCAGCAGATTTATGTGATGAACCGCGATGGCTCCAACGCCCACCGCATCAGTTTCGGCGAAGGTCGCTATGGCACACCCGTATGGTCGCCGCGGGGTGATCTGATTGCCTTCACAAAAATCTATAATGGCCGCTTTTACATTGGCGTGATGCGGCCCGATGGCTCGGGTGAACGGCTCTTGACCGAAAGCTTTCTGGACGAAGGACCAACCTGGTCGCCGAACGGGCGGGTGCTCATGTTTACCCGCCAAACGCCGGGATATGGCAACAATCAGGGCAGCACCCGCATCTGGTCAGTGGACCTCACGGGCTACAACGAACGGCCCGTTTTGACCCCAGGGGACGCTTCGGACCCGGCCTGGTCACCGCTGATCAGCCGAATGCCATGGGCGCAATAGCAACAGGTCACGGTAAATATCGCTGTGGTTAACCATGGATTGTCAGGGAATCCGCGCCTTATGCCCCATAACAAGGGGTCGTGAGAGCAATTGTCGCTCGCACATCGCTTGATTGGGGAAAAGCCCGCGATTAAGCTCATTTCGTTGCGCTTTGGCGATAGGTCAGCAGGAATGCACCGCTTGAGGACTATGGGATGTCTCAGAGGGTCGTAGGGGGTACACGACGGGCCGGCTAAAGGGCGTGAGTTTGGAACGTAGAGAATAATTCTCAGGGTTGGGTGGGCAAACCTAAAATTGCCTGCGAGTTGATCACAGATCTGAAACCATTCTCGTTTAAGAGGGGGGCGAAGATCAGGGGACTTCTTGGGAAAAATGGAGTGCAATATGAGCCGGCTTAATTTTGGCGCGAAGGCTTTCAGATTCGCGGCAGTACTATTTGCGACCTTCCTTTTGGCCGCTTGTGCGGGCACGGCGGACACCACGTCCGGCCCCACCACAACGACGACAGATACGCGTTCGGCCCCGACACCGGGCAGTGCGCAGGACTTCCTCGTGAACGTCCAGGATCGTGTCTATTTCGCATATGACCGTTATGACCTCGACGACGCATCGCGCCGTACGCTGGAACGTCAGGCTGCATGGCTTGATCAATATCCCGGCACGACCATTACGGTTGAAGGTCACTGTGACGAGCGCGGCACTCGCGAATACAACCTCGCGCTTGGCGCGCGGCGCGCGGCTTCGGCTCGTGACTATCTTGTGAGCCTGGGCGTTGACCCGGCCCGCGTCCGTACGATTTCCTACGGGAAAGAGCGTCCGGTTGCGGAAGGCCACAACGAAGCAGCGTGGCGTCTGAACCGTCGCGGCGTGACAGTGGTAAATAGCCCCTACGGTTCGTAAGAACCCCAGCGGTTAGAAGTTTGAACGAGGCGTCCGTTCCCGAGAGGGAGCGGGCGCCTTGTTTCTTTGCGGTTGGCCTCATTTTTGACGTAACTCCGCGCAATTATTTTCCCAATCGAACATAGATCCGATCTCGGGGAGGACGCTGCTATGAAGCTAGCGGTTAAATCGTTTGTGGGGCCTTTGGTACTCGTTGCGGCAATTGCAGTGGCGGGGATCGCCCCAGCTGATGCGCAACGCCGTGCCGGCGAGGTTTCGGAACGACAGTTGATCGAAGCTGTCCGGCAATTGCAGCAGGATGTGGGCGATCTTGAACGCTATATTTATAACGCACCCCCGCCTGAAGATGGCGGCGTTGGAGCCGGTGCGACATCCGCCACCAGCGACAGCCTTCCTGCGACCGCAATTCTGAGCGAGCGCGTCGACAATCTCGAGGCCTCTGTTCGAAGCCTGACCGGCCAGGTTGAGGAATTGAATTTCCGCGTCAATCAAGTGAGCCAGCGCCTCGAAACCGTGATTGCGGATTTTGATCTCAGGTTGCGCTCGCTTGAAGGGGTGTCAGGCCCCAGCAACTATAGCTCTACGTATGAACCAGTGAGCTCTAGCGAGATGACGATCGCACGCGCGCCGACGCAGGCAGGTGACGTTGACGTTGGTTTTGCCGCACCGGCAACCGGCGTGGGCGCGCCGCAAACCTTGGGCGTTGTTTCTTCTGCCAGTCTGGCTGGTGACCCCGATGCCGATTTTGAAATTGGCATGCAGCTTTTGCGGCAAGGTGATTTTACCGGCGCGCAATCAACGTTTGAAAATTTCATCACCACCTATCCAGAAAACGATCGCTTGGGCGAAGCTAATTTCTGGCTTGGTGAGTCTTTGTATGTGCGGGGGCAATATGCCGATGCCGCTACGGCTTACCTCAATAGTGCCCGCGATTACGGCGATGGTGAAAAAGCCCCCGACAGCCTATTGAAGCTCGGCATGTCGCTGGCCGCGCTGGGGCAGACGGATCAGGCTTGCAGTGCTTTCGATCAGGTCGCAAGGTCCTATCCCAATGCAACGGACCGGGTAAGCCGAAATGTCGCGCGCGAGCGGGCCGCAAACAACTGCACCTGATCTCTCTCTCGCCGAGGGGGTGGAGCGCAATTTTGCCAAACGCCTTTTATTATTCAGCGTAGGAACGCCCTTGGCTCTTGCCGTATCCGGCGGCGGGGACAGCGTCGCGCTTATGCACCTCACCGCTGCCTGGGTGAAAGCGGCGGGCATCGACCCCGCCTCCATCTTTGTACTGACCGTCGATCACGGCTTGCGGCCCGAGGCGGAAAAAGAAGTAGCCCATGTTGGCGCCTGGGCGCGGGGGCTTGGCTTTTCGCACCAGGCCCTGGCTTGGAAAGGCGGTACGCCCACTTCCGGACTTCAGGAAAAAGCGCGTAATGCGCGCCGAGAACTCATGTGCGGTTGGTGCCGGGATCACGGCGTTGGTGATCTTTTGGTGGGACATACCGCCGATGATCAAATTGAGACCGTGGGCATGCGCTTGGTAAAAGCCAGCGGAACGGCGGGCCTTGGCGGCATGAAAGATGTTGGGGAGGGCCTTTATGGCGTTCGCATCTGTCGGCCTCTGCTAGGTGAGACGCGACAAGGCTTGCGCGATTGGCTGCGTCTTCAGGGGCGTGAGTGGATCGAAGATCCCAGCAATGAAGATACCTCGTTTGAGCGCGTTCAGATGCGCCAGGCCCTCGCTGGACAGGATGCCGCCGCGGCGGATGTTACGCAGCTTGCCGATATCGCGCTGGATGGACGGGAGGCGTTGGATAAGGCCGCTGATCTTTTATTGCAGGACGCGGCTCAACTTCATGCTGCCGGATGGGCTGAACTTGATCTTGAGGTTTTCGCTTCCGCCCCTCGATCGTTGGGCGAACATGCCCTATCGCGTGTGCTCGCCGCCCTTGGCGGTGCTGCTTATCCGCCAAATCGCCAAAGCCTGGCCCGGGTTTATGATGGCCTGACGGGCTCAAATCCCGTCGGGGGAACCTTGGCGGGGTCTCTCATTGTGGCGAAGTCGCGGAAATCAGCGCTTTTGGGGCGGGAAGCGCGAAATATTTCATCGCAGGCCTTAACCGCCCAGCAATGGGAGATGTGGGATCATCGATTTGAAATTCGAAGCGGGAGGCACGCGCGGGTTAGAGCGCTGGCCCATAGCGAGCTTGAGGTCTTTTCAGGGGTCGATCGGGAGCGGGTGAAAGCCGCAGTTCCCGCAGCGTTCAGGGGATCGCTCATGGTTCTGGAATATGAAGACGGGCAGTTGGCGGTTCCTCACGCGGGGGTAGGTTTGGTAGGGGATTTGGAAATTATTTTCAGGGGATTTCGGCCCTTTGGCGCGTTAGGCCTGGGCTAACCCAGCAAAAGAGTGTGAGAACGGCCCTCGGTACTGGCAATTGCGGGGATAAGTCCTATCTTTCACACTTAATGTCATCGACGGCGGACAGCCCCGCCAAAGAAAATTTTCTGGCTTAGACGCCGGATACGGCAAAGGAACGGAACGTCCATGAATCTTCGCAACTTCATGCTTTGGGTGATTATCGCGCTGCTGGTCTTTGCGCTGTTCAATCTTTTCCAGAGCCCCTCTCAGCAAGGCACCACGGTGAATATCGATTTCACCGAGTTCATGGAACAGGTTCATGAAGACAATGTGCCAGCAGTTGAAATTAGCGAAGATCAGGTCACCGGCCAATATGCCAATGGCCAGCAGTTCCAAACCGTAGTTTCCCAATACGACTCCGGCTACATCAGCGAGCTGCGCGATGCGGGTGTTGATATTCGGTTCGTTTCCCAAAATTCCGGGATGAACCCGCTCCTTGGCATTTTGATTTCCTGGTTCCCGATGTTGCTCTTGATTGCCGTGTGGATCTTCTTCATGCGTCAGATGCAAGGCGGCGGTAAAGGGGCGATGGGTTTCGGCAAAAGTCGCGCGAAATTGCTGACCGAAAAACACGGCCGCGTCACCTTTGAAGATGTTGCCGGTGTGGATGAGGCGAAAGAAGAGCTGAGCGAAGTGGTCGATTTTCTGCGCGACCCGCAAAAGTTCCAACGTCTGGGCGGTAAAATTCCTAAAGGCTGCTTACTTGTTGGCCCTCCCGGTACCGGTAAAACATTGCTCGCGCGCGCTATTGCGGGCGAAGCAGATGTTCCGTTCTTCACCATTTCCGGTTCCGACTTTGTTGAAATGTTTGTGGGCGTCGGCGCCAGCCGCGTGCGCGACATGTTCGAGCAAGGTAAGAAAAACGCACCGTGCATCATCTTCATTGATGAAATTGATGCGGTGGGTCGGCACCGGGGCGCGGGCCTTGGCGGTGGTAACGACGAACGCGAACAAACCCTCAACCAGTTGCTGGTGGAAATGGATGGCTTTGAAGCCAATGAAGGCGTGATCTTGATCGCGGCCACCAACCGTCCTGACGTGCTTGATCCGGCGCTGCTGCGCCCCGGCCGCTTTGACCGGCAAGTGGTTGTTCCGAACCCGGACATTATCGGCCGCGAAAAAATTCTGCGCGTTCACATGCGCAAAGTGCCGTTGGCCCCTGATGTTGAACCCCGCGTTATTGCGCGCGGCACGCCAGGATTTTCCGGCGCTGACCTTGCCAATTTGGTGAACGAAGCGGCCTTGATGGCGGCGCGGCGCAACAAGCGGCTTGTCACCATGTCTGAATTTGAAGATGCCAAGGACAGAGTCATGATGGGCGCTGAGCGCCGCTCGATGGTTATGACCGAGGAGCAAAAGAAACTGACGGCCTATCATGAAGGTGGTCATGCGTTGGTGGCGCTTAAGGTTGCAGCTACTGACCCGGTTCACAAAGCGACGATCATTCCGCGCGGTCGTGCGTTGGGCATGGTGATGCAGCTGCCCGAAGAAGATCAGCTGTCCATGAGCCTGGAACAGATGAAATCGCGTCTTACGATATTGATGGGCGGGCGCATTGCCGAAGAGCTCATTTTCGGCAAGGAGAAAGTTACCTCCGGCGCCTCGTCCGATATTCAGGCAGCGACACGCATGGCGCGGGCCATGGTCACCCAGTGGGGATTTTCCGACAAACTTGGTACGGTGTCTTATGGCGAAAATCAGGAAGAGGTCTTTCTTGGCCATTCCGTTGCGCGCCATCAAAACACCTCCGAAGATACGGCGCGTGTGATCGATGATGAAGTTAAGCGCTTCATTCAGGAAGCTCACGACGAAGCCTACAAAATTCTTACAGATCACAGTGATGAACTTGAAATACTGGCGCAGGGGCTTTTGGAATATGAGACCCTTTCCGGCGATGAGATCATAGCCTTGTTGAAGGGCCACAAACCCAGCCGCGAAGAACCGGTCGACACTATGCCGCCAGCCGGCGGGGCCACCTCCACGGTGCCCAAGTCAGGCCGCAAGCCAAGTGGCGAGATTAAAGGCACGCCGGAGCCGGGCCCCCAAGGGGCCTAGATGGAAGGGCTTGATTGGCGAGGGTTTCGCCTGCTAGGCCGCTTGTCATGACACATCCCACGCTTTGCGGGCTCAGCCTCGATCGCCCCCGCCTTATGGGCATATTGAACGTGACGCCGGATTCCTTTTCCGACGGCGGACAATTTGCAGATGCCGCCGCTGCCGTTGCGCACGCACGCGCCATGAAAGCGGCAGGGGCAGATTTGATCGACGTGGGCGGCGAATCAACTCGCCCTGGGGCGTTTGATGTGCCAGTCGATGAAGAACTTGGGCGCGTTATTCCTGTCATTGAAAATCTTGTTGCAGAAGGCCTTGGGCCGGTCTCTGTCGATACCCGCAAGGCGCAAGTCATGACAGAAGCGGCGCGGGCCGGTGCGGCGCTGATCAATGATGTCTCAGCCTTGACCCATGATGCGGCCGCATTGCAATCGGCTGCGGCCACTGGGCTGCCTTTGGTGCTTATGCATGCGCAAGGTGATCCCAAGACTATGCAGGCCGCGCCGACGTATGACGATGTTGTGGCAGAGGTGCATGGCTATTTGAAGCGCCGCATTGAAGACTGCGAAGGCGCAGGGATCAAGCGGTCAAAGATTGTCATCGACCCGGGTATCGGTTTCGGCAAAACCCTTGACCATAATCTCACACTACTTGCCAATTTGGATCGGTTTGCGGACCTCGGCTGTCCCTTGCTTCTTGGCGCATCCCGCAAAAGCTTTATTGCCAAGATTGACGAAGGGGCCGACCCGGCTCACCGCCTGGGCGGCTCGCTTGCCGCATTGGCGGCGGGGCTCGATCAAGGAGTGATGATTTACCGTGTTCATGATGTTTCGGAGACGGCGCAGTTTCTTGGCGTTTTCAGTGAAATAATGCGCAACCGAAAGTGAGCGGCCCAATAGGGTCTTTGGCCCTTTTACCGCCCGGTTTTTGTAGTGTAAGACGGGTTTCACTCTGACAAGCAGGCGAGCGCGATGACGCGAAAATATTTCGGGACGGACGGTATCAGGGGTACAGCGAACCAGCGCCCCATGGATCCCGAAACGGCGCTGCGGGTGGGTCTTGCTGCGGGCCGGGTCTTTACGCGCGGCGATCATCGCCACCGGGTGGTCATTGGCAAAGATACGCGGCTTTCGGGCTATATGATCGAGCCTGCTCTTGTGGCGGGGTTTACCTCGGTGGGGATGGATGTCTTTTTATTCGGCCCGTTGCCAACGCCCGCGGTTGCCATGATGACCCAATCCATGCGCGCTGATCTGGGCGTGATGATCTCTGCCTCTCACAATCCCTACCATGACAACGGCATCAAACTTTTCGGGCCCGATGGCTACAAGCTCTCGGATGAAAAGGAACTTGAAATTGAGCGTCTGATGGATTCAGGGCTTAACGAAGGCCTTGCCGCACCGGATCAGCTTGGACGGGCCAAGCGCATCGACGACGCCCAGGCGCGATACGTAGAACTTGCCAAGGGCACCGTAAGAAAGACCGCAACGCTCGATGGCCTTCGCATCGTAATCGATTGCGCCAATGGCGCAGCCTACAATGTGGCGCCGCTGGTGTTGTGGGAGCTGGGAGCGGACGTGTTCCCCATCGGTGTGGAGCCCAACGGCTTTAATGTAAACAAGGACTGCGGTTCCACCTCGCCCGAGGCCATGTGCAAGGCCGTGCGCGATACCAAGGCCCATGTGGGGATCGCGCTTGATGGCGATGCCGATCGCCTGGTGATTGCGGATGAGAACGGTAAGCTTATCGACGGCGACCAAATAATGGCGCTGATCGCGTCTCGTTGGAAACGGTCTGGAAAACTCAAAGGCAACACGGTGATTGCCACATCCATGTCGAACCTCGGCTTTGAAAAATATCTTAAAGCGCAAGACATCAACCTTATCCGCACCAATGTGGGTGATCGCTATGTGGTTCAGGCCATGCGCGAAGGCGGTTACAATTTGGGCGGCGAACAGTCCGGCCATATTGTGATGAGTGATTTTACCACCACGGGCGACGGGTTGATTGCGGCGCTGCAGGTGCTTGCGGAAATGGTGCGTTCGGGCAAGCCGGTGAGCGACATTTGCCACCTCTTTGAGCCCTATCCCCAGCATTTGGAGAATGTGCGGTTTAACGGCGGCTCGCCGCTGGAAGCTGATGACGTCAAGAAAGCCATTTCGCGCGGCGAGGCGGCGCTGGGCACCACGGGGCGTTTGGTCATTCGCAAATCGGGCACAGAGCCTCTGATCCGTGTCATGGGCGAGGGCGAAGACGATGGCCTGGTGCGCCAGGTCATCGGCGATATTGTTGCTGCCGTGCAGCGCGCCTCGGCTTAGCGAAAGATGAGCGGGCGCGTCGCAAAGGGCCGTGTACTGATCGTTGCGGGATCGGATTCAAGCGGCGGCGCGGGACTTCAAGCAGATATCAAGACGGTAACGGTTCTTGGCGGCTTTGCCATGACGGCGGTAACGGCGGTAACGGTTCAAAATACTTTGGGCGTTTTTGGCATTCACGAAGTGCCAGCGCCGGTCGTGATAGGGCAGATTCGGGCGGCACTTGAAGATATCGGTGTCGATGCTCTGAAAACCGGCATGCTGCATTCAGCTGAAGTTATCCAAGGGGTCGCGGCCACACTTGAAGAATTAGATATTTCTGTGCCGCTGGTTGTGGACCCGGTCATGGTGGCAAAGGGCGGCGCCTCGTTGCTCGAAGATGATGCCATTAAAGCGCTCAAAACTCACCTCATCCCGCGTGCCGCGGTGGTAACCCCAAATATCCCCGAAGCCGAAGCGCTAACCGGCATGGTGATCAAAACCTCGGACGATCAGGCCAAAGCGGGTGAGAAAATTATGGCTATGGGGGCGAAGGCGGTGCTCGTCAAAGGTGGCCATATGGCGGGGGATCAAGTGGTCGATGTGCTTGTATCGAGTGCTGGGCCCCCGGAGAAATTCTCAAGCCCTCGCATCAATACGGTCCACACCCATGGCACGGGGTGCACGCTGGCCTCTGCCATAGCTACGATGCTGGCGCAGGGCAGACCCCTGTCGCTGGCGGTGGTTCGGGCCCACGATTACGTCTATGAAGCCATAAGGACGGCGCCCGGCTTTGGTCAGGGCCACGGGCCGCTGAACCACGTTCACACATTGCCGGACGAATTGGGTCTGAGGGACGAATAATGGATCTCACCATATATCAGGTCGATGCCTTTGCAGATGATGTCTTCAAAGGAAACCCCGCCGCCATTGTTCCTTTAAAGGACTGGTTGTCGGACACGGCGCTGCAAGCCATCGCCATGGAAAATAATCTGGCGGAGACCGCGTACTTCGTGCCTCACGAAAGTGGAGCCGAAGGGCACTTTCACCTGCGCTGGTTTACGCCAGGGGCAGAGGTTGATCTTTGCGGGCATGCGACATTGGCAAGCGCCTATGTTCTATTCAAGTATCTTGACGAAGCATCAGACACATTGGTGTTTGAAACGCGTAGCGGTGCGTTGGCAGTCAAACAAGAAGAGGGCGGTTTCCTGTCTATGGATTTCCCTGCGCTTTCTCTCGACCCTGCCACTGAAAACGACCTAATTGATGTCTTCAGCAAGGCCATTGGACAATCAGTGCACGAAGCATTTACCTCGCAAGAATACGTGATGTGTGTATTGAAATCCGAAGCCGATGTGCGCGCCGTTCAATATTCAGGTGCCATTGAAGATGCTTTGCGCGCCTCGCCCTTTTGGGGGCTTATCATTACGGCGCCGGCGGATGCGGGCCAGGATTATGACTTCGTCTCGCGTTTCTTTGCTCCGGAAAAGGGTGTCCCGGAGGATTCTGTCACCGGGTCAGCCCATTGCAGGCTTGCGCCTTTCTGGGCGGAACGCCTCGGAAAAAATGACGTTGTGGGGTATCAGGCCTCACCCCGTGGCGGTGAGGTTCGCTGCGCTTTAGACGGCGAGCGCGTTACGCTTTCGGGCCGCGTCGCGCCTTATCTCGTGGGCACGATCTCCATTTAGATTTACCTTGAAGCGACAAATCCGCACGTTCCTACGTAGCGGGGCGAGTCTTTCATTGACCTCGCCGTGCGATTCCGTTCTTCTCGTCAGTGGGCCACGCCTCCCCAACGAGGTGCTTCTATTCTGGAAGGAATAGTTATGACAAACGTACCATTGGCAGAAATGCCAAATGTGCGGCCTCAGCGGCCGCATTTTTCGTCTGGACCTTGCGCAAAGCGTCCAGGCTGGACCCCGGATGTGCTGGCCGATGCCGCACTGGGGCGATCTCACCGATCAAAATCTGGCAAAGCGAAACTCAAAGCTGCGATTGATGAAGCTGCGGCGCTTCTGGATGTGCCCAAGAACTACCGGGTGGGCATTGTGCCCGCGTCCGACACGGGCGCGGTGGAATTGGCCCTCTGGTCTATGCTTGGCGCGCGCGGGGTAGATATTTTCGCCTGGGAAAGTTTTGGCACAGGATGGATTTCTGATGCCGCCAAACAATTGAAACTCAGCGACATGCGCGTCTTCGAGGCGGACTATGGCCAACTTCCCGACCTTAGCCAATATGACGGTGCGCGCGATTGCGTTTTTACTTGGAATGGCACCACATCGGGCGTGCGCGTGCCCAACGCCGATTGGATTCCCACTGACCGGGAAGGCATCACCATTTGCGATGCCACATCCGCCGCCTTTGCGCAGGACCTTGATTGGGCCAAGCTCGATGTCACCACATTTTCTTGGCAGAAAGTCATGGGCGGGGAAGCCGCCCACGGCATGATCGTGCTTTCCCCTCGCGCCGTGGAACGGCTTGAAAACTACACACCGCCTTGGCCGCTTCCGAAAATCTTCCGCCTTACCAAGGGCGGCAAGCTCAACGAAGGCGTGTTTGATGGGGCGATCATCAACACGCCCTCGATGCTAGCGGTTGAGGACTTCCTGGACACGCTCAATTGGGGTCGTCAGCAAGGAGGTCTGAAAACGCTAATGGCTCGTGCGGACGCAAATGCGGCAGCGCTTGATAGGTGGGTTCAGCGCACCGATTGGGTCGGGCATCTGGCCGAAGACCCAGCAACCCGGTCAAACACCAGTGTTTGCTTGGCAATCATTGATCCCTGGTTCACCGGCCTTTCGCTGGAAGATCAAGCGGCGGCGGCAAAGAAACTGCCCGCCCTGCTAGAGGCAGAAGGGGTGGCGTTCGATCTTGGTGCTTATAAGGATGCGCCTCCCGGCCTTCGCATTTGGTGTGGGGGAACGGTCGAGACCGCCGACATCGAAGCGCTTTGCCCCTGGCTTGATTGGGCCTTTGCCCAAGTCAAATCATCATAAATCATCCGTACAAATACAAAGGCAGGAACCATGCCCAAGGTACTCATTTCGGACAAATTGTCCCCCGCCGCCGTAGATATCTTCAAGAGCCGCGGCATCGACGTTGATTTCAAACCCGGCGTCTCAAAGGATGAACTCCTTGAGATCATTGGCGATTATGACGGTCTTGCGATCCGTTCTGCCACCAAAGTAACGGCCAAGCTTATCGAGCGTGCGGAAAACCTAAAAGTCGTGGGCCGCGCCGGCATTGGCGTGGATAACGTCGAAATTCCTGCTGCCAGCGCCCGGGGCATTGTGGTGATGAACACGCCCTTCGGCAATTCCGTCACCACGGCGGAACATGCCATAGCCATGATGCTGGCCTTGGCGAGGGACATCCCCGTGGCGAACGCTTCGACGCAAGCCGGCAAGTGGGAAAAGTCGCGCTTCATGGGCGTTGAAGTAACGGGCAAGACCCTTGGCCTTATTGGTTGCGGCAACATCGGCTCCATCGTCGCCAATCGCGCGCAGGGTCTAAAAATGCGAGTGGTGGTGTTTGATCCCTTCCTGTCGGACGAACGCGCGGCGGAACTGGGCGTTGAAAAAGTGGAACTGGAAGACCTTTTACCTCGCGCCGACTTTGTCACGCTCCACACGCCGCTTACCGACCAAACGCGCAACATTATCTCTGCTGATGCGGTCACGAAGATGAAAAAGGGCGCGCGGCTGATCAATTGCGCGCGCGGCGGCCTGGCGGACGAACATGCGGTGCGTGCGGCCTTGGATAGTGGCCACCTCGCCGGGGCGGCCTTTGACGTCTTTATCGAGGAGCCGGCCAAGGAAAATGTCTTATTCGGTTCGGAGAAATTTATCGCAACGCCCCATTTGGGGGCGGCGACCAGCGAAGCGCAGGAAAAAGTGGCCTTACAAGTGGCCGAACAAATGGCGGATTATCTGCTCACCGGCGCGGTGACCAATGCGGTCAATATGCCGTCGATCTCGGCGGAAGAAGCACCGAAGCTAAAACCCTTTGTCGAGCTCGCTGAAAAACTTGGCCTTTTTGCGGGCCAGCTTGTGCGCAGCGCCGTCGATGAAATCATCATCGAATATGAAGGCGAAGTGGCGGAGATGAATACCAAGGCGCTCACCGCGGCTGTCATTGCCGGTGTGCTAAAACCCGCGCTTTCCGAAGTGAACATGATCTCGGCACCGGTTTACGCCAAACAACGGGGCATCAAGGTGTCGGAAACCAGGCGTGCGCAGCAGGGGATCTATGAGACCTATATGCGTTTAACGGTCAAGACGGGTAAGTCCACGCGCGATGTCGCGGGGACAATAAATGCTGATGGGCAGATGCGCTTGATTCAGGTGAAGGGCATCAATATGGATGCCCACCTGTCACCCCACATGATCTACACCGTGAATGAGGACAAGCCGGGGTTCATTGGTAAGTTGGGGACGCTTTTGGGTGAGGAGGGGGTGAATATCGCCAGCTTCCACCTGGGCCGTGACAAGGCCGGTGGCGAGGCCATTGCCCTTATTGAAGTGGATGTCAAAGCCGCCCCGGACGTGGTGGAAAAGCTCAAGGCCATGGAGCTCGTCACCTACGCATCGGCCCTGGAATTCTAGGGATTTTCTTTGCTTTCACATGACTGACCTTTGAGATAGGGTCCGCCACCGTCCGACATAGTCGAAGGAGTGAGTCCCGTGGCCAATGTAGCCGTGGTCGGCGCCCAGTGGGGTGACGAAGGTAAAGGAAAAGTAGTTGATTGGCTTTCCGAGCGTGCCGATGTGGTGGTGCGCTTTCAAGGTGGTCACAACGCGGGGCACACGCTCGTCATCGATGGGGTGGTCTATAAGCTGTCGCTCCTCCCCTCAGGCATTGTGCGGCCGGGCAAATTGTCCGTCCTGGGCAACGGTGTGGTGGTGGACCCCTGGGCACTGACCAAAGAGATTGAGGCAATCACGGCGCGGGGTGTGGCCATTGATCCGTCTTCATTGATTATCGCCGACAATGCGACCTTGATTCTGCCGGTTCATGCGGAACTGGATATCCTGCGCGAGTCATCAAATATTTCAACGCGCATTGGCACCACCAAGCGGGGCATTGGCCCTGCATATGAAGATAAGGTTGGCCGTCGCGCGGTGCGCCTGATCGATCTTGCGGACAAAGATGTGCTTGCGGCCCGTGTCGATACCTTGCTTGAACACCACAATGCCTTGCGGCGCGGATTTGGCAGGGATGAAGTGGATCGCGACGAGCTGATCCAGCAGTGCCTGGATATTGCGCCCAAGGTTCTTCCCTATGCGGATAATGTCTGGCGCCGTCTTGATGATGTGCGCCGTCAAGGCAAGCGGATCCTTTTTGAAGGCGCGCAGGGGGTGATGCTTGACGTGGATCACGGCACCTATCCCTTTGTGACTTCTTCGCACACGGTGGCGGGGCAGGCGGCGGCGGGGTCTGGCATGGGCCCTAGCGCGGTGGATTACGTGCTCGCCATTACCAAGGCCTATACGACCCGTGTCGGCGAGGGGCCTTTCCCGACAGAGCTTTTAGATGAAACGGGGCAGCGCCTGGGCGAGCGGGGCCACGAATTTGGCACCGTCACCGGGCGCCAGCGACGTTGCGGCTGGTTTGACGCCACCATGGTGCATCAAGCGCTCACCACCTGCGGGGCCACGGGCATCGTGCTTACCAAACTTGATGTGCTCGATGGCTTCGACGAACTCAAGATCTGCACGGGCTATCATTTAAATGGCAACGAAATCGATTTCTTCCCGGCCGGCATGGCAGCCCAGGCGGCTGTTGTCCCCATATATGAAACGCTTCCTGGCTGGTCTGAATCCACCGAAGGGGCGCGCTCTTGGGCCGACCTGCCCGCCGCGGCGGTGAAATACGTTAAGCGTGTGGAAGAGTTGATCGGCGTGCCGGTGGCGCTTTTGTCCACCTCGCCCGAACGCGAAGACATGATCCATATGCATGATCCGTTTGAGGATTAAGCCGCTTAGGGACTAAGCTCAAAGCATGACTCATGCGCCCCGCCAACGTCGCGATAAAGAAGCCACCAAGGCCGCGCTTCTTCATGCGGGTGCGGAGGTTTTTGCCGGTCACGGATTTGATGGCGCCACGCTGGACGACATTGCCGAAGCGGCGGGCGTCAACAAAGCGATGATCGCTTATTACTTCGGCGATAAGGCGGGGCTTTTTCAGGCAATCCTGGAAGAAGCAGTGGAATTTATTCTTTCGCGGGTCGTCAGCGACGTGGACCCTCTTGATGACCCTGCCGCCCAACTGGCGGCATTTATCCGCGCCCTTGCCGAGATGATGGCGGCACGGCGTTTCTTTCCAACAATGTTACTGCGGGATTATCAGTCAGGCCGCTTTCAGCAAAATGAGGCGCTGGTCAGCCGGCTCGTTCAATTTTCGGAAATCACCCGGCGCATTCTTAGTGAGGGCGAGGCAAAGGGCATCTTCCGGGCTACAGACCACCACATGACGCATCTGACGATCGTCGGCACCATCGCCTATTTCATCGCCACGCAAAGGTTTCGGGATGAGGTTGTCCACCTTCCCGGACGGGCGGGGGAAGCCATGCCCCAGCTTGACGGGTTCATTGAGCACATCACTGGCGTGCTCTTGGGCGGGGTCAGGGTATGATTTTCCAAATTTTCTGCATCCGCTTTGGATGCCCGCGCATCTACTAATTAACCGAGTGGTTAGTTAGAGGAGAAAATTATGCTAAACCAAATGGTTAGAGGAAGTATATTGGGTCTGGTTGGACTTTTCGCCCTTGTGGGCGGCGCTCAGGCCGGGATCGACGAGGTTGATGCCGTGCTGCAGACCTACGTGGATGATTATGCGTCCGATGTGACCCGTTTCGATGTCACCTTCGGGATTGAAGTGGCAGGGAATTGGTGGACCGTTGCTGTGGCGGGGGATGAGACAAGCCTTACCCACGGCATGCCGTCAGAGCCCACATATTATTACACCATCACCGAAGAAGAGACGCTGCATCAGATCGATCGGGGTGAGCTGAATATGTTCACCGGCATGGCGAAGGCATTTTCGACCGACGTCACGCCAACAGACCTCGAGACCTTGGAAGGTTTTGAGCCGGCCCCGGATTTTATGATGACCGCCATTCCGCAAGCTTTCCATTTCTGGACCCGCGGCATGCCAGAGATTGTTCCGTTCTCGGAGGATCGCTCGCTCCCCACGCACGGCGCCCATACGGTGATCATCTATTACCAACCAGGTTTCCGGTCGGGTTGGGGCTATCTTGCCCCTGGTGAGCATGCCAACGAGGATGAACGTAGCCGCACAAATCCGTTCCCCTCGCTCTTTATCGCTCTTCAAGGAACGATGACCGCGCGGATCGAAGGCGTTGATCACGAATTTCATGAAGGCAACTTCATGATCATACCGCCGGAAGTAAGTCACGAGTTCCTCAATGAAACTGATGAGAACGCGCACTTCCTGCTCTTTATGTTTGGGGAAGGGGCGTAAGCCAACCAAACCCGCAAAGAAAAAGCACCGTCGGATTGCTCCGGCGGGGCTCATTCGATTTTCGTGCTTGTATGGTTCGCCTCACTGATCTAAACGCTCGAGGGAATGACAGATAAGAGTGCAGTAATTTGACCTACAAGATTCGCAGATATGACGAACGCGATTTGCCAGCGGTTCTCGCGGCGTGGGAAGCGGCCTCCAAGGTTGCCCATCCGTTCCTTACCGATGAATTCATCGCCAGTGAACGCGGACAAATCGCAAGGGTCTATATGCCGTTAGCGGAAACTTGGGTCATTGAAAGTCAAGGCGACGTGGTTGGTTTTACCGCTCTGATCGAAGACGAAGTGGGCGCAATTTTCCTCCAACCCTCCCATCATGGGAAGGGGGCGGGCCGCGCATTGATGGACAAAGCGAAGGAAGTTCGCGGCGTTCTCGAACTTGATGTGTTCGAGGCCAACACGCTAGGCCGCAGATTCTATGAAAGCGTCGGGTTTGTTGAAATTGGGCGGGGTGTCCACGAGGAAACTGGCAACCGGACTCTGCGCTTGAGATTTGATCCGGCCGATTAAGCGTATGACGGCGCCACCAAGAAAAAAGCCCCGCTGGATTGCTCCGGCGGGGCTTTGATGTCTGAGGTATGCGGAATATCTAGTCCAGATAATCCGCGCGGGTTTCAGCTACTTCCGCCCGGCGATCGCGAAGGGCACTTTTCATGGCCTTCTGGACTTTCTCAAAGGCACGCACTTCGATCTGGCGCACGCGCTCGCGGGAGATGTCATATTCCTTTGACAAATCCTCAAGCGTTACGGCGGGGTCGGTTAGGCGGCGTTGGACAAAGATATGTTTTTCCCGTTCGTTGAGTTCTTCGAGCGCAACGGATAAAAGCTCACGCCGTTCGTCCATTTCTTCGCGTTCAGCAAACTCGTCTTCCTGGGTTTCGCCTTCATCGACAAGCCAGTCCTGCCATTCGGCGCCTTCGCCATCGGTGCGCATTGGTGCGTTGAGCGAGGAATCCCCACCGGTCATGCGGCGGTTCATCATGTTCACTTCGTCTGCTGTAACGCCCAGCCGGTGCGCAATCTTTGCCACTTGCTCGGGTTTCAGATCGCCGTCTTCGAGGGCGGAGATCTGTCCTTTGATCTTACGCAGATTGAAGAACAGTTTCTTCTGCGCGGCGGTGGTTCCGATTTTTACAAGGCTCCACGAACGCAGGATGTATTCCTGAATTGAAGCGCGGATCCACCACATGGCATAGGTGGCAAGGCGAAAGCCTTTCTCGGGTTCAAATCGTTTGACGGCTTGCATCAGGCCGACGTTGCCTTCGGAAATCACCTCACCCATAGGCAAGCCATAGCCGCGATAGCCCATGGCGATCTTGGCCACGAGCCGCAGATGACTGGTGACGAGTTTGTGGGCGGATTCCGCGTCTTCATGCTCTTTCCACGCCTTACCGAGCATGTATTCCTCATCCTTTTCCAGCATGGGGAATTTGCGAATTTCAGATAGATATCTTGAGAGGCCACCCTCTGGCGTGAGAGTTGGCAGACTTGTATTAGCCATTTTGTCCCTTCCTCGGTCGCTAACTTTTTAACCGCAGGAAACACCCCAAATTTGGCGATGCCCCCTTGGCGCAACGCTGCACCTCCTCCCGAGCATGCAGCGGACTTTCCAATAGGGTAATGTAGCGAGGAAATGTGACATTTTAAAGGGGTCGACCGCTCGCTTAAGCACCTTCTAACTCATTGATAAGACTTGCAAAATCATCCGGTAAGACGGAAGTGAAATCGAGTGCTTCCCGGGTAACAGGGTGGATAAAGCCCAGTTCGGCCGCATGAAGCGCTTGCCGCGGGAAGGTCTTAAGGGCTTCTGGCGCCGCTTTTCCGCCCTTGAGTTTCATGCCAGAGCCATAAGCCATATCGCCCACCACCGGGTGACCGATATGGGCCATGTGGACCCTGATCTGATGGGTGCGTCCCGTTTCAAGTCGGCATTCCACCAGGCTGGCCCAAGGCTCATCTTGGGGGCCATAGCTCTTCTTCACATGATAGTGGGTGACGGCATGCCGCCCGCTGGTTTTCACCACCATCATCTTTTTTCGGTTATGCCGGCTTCGATCTATGTTGCCTTGGATAGTGCCCTTGCGCGGATTGGGGCGGCCGCGCACGAGCGCGAGATATGCGCGCTTGATATCGCGCTTTGCAAATAACTTTGACAGTGCTTCGTGCACCTTTGCGGTTTTGGCAGCGACTATCAGCCCGGAGGTATCTTTGTCCAGCCGATGGACGATGCCGGGGCGGGCAACACCGCCGATGCCTTTCAAGCTTTCGCCGCAATGGGCGATGAGGGCGTTGACGAGTGTCTGGTCGGGATTGCCGGGGGCCGGGTGCACGACAAGCCCCACGGGCTTGTCGATGATGATCATGTACTCATCCTCGAAGACTACATTCAGCGGGATGTCTTGCCCCTCGGGGCCTGCGGCGGCGGGGGGCGGTAGATTGACCGTCACTTCGTCGCCTTCCTTGACCTTTGCCGAAGGGTCCAAAGCGGGCATGCCGTTTCGCGTGACTTCACCTTCGAGGATCAGCGCCTTGAGCCGCGAGCGCGACAGATCGGGGCAAGCCTCTGCAAGCGACTTGTCCAGGCGCTCAGGGCCAGCTTCGATGGTGATGGTCAGAACTTCGCTCATGGCGAACGCTTAGGCGGGTGAGGCGTCCCGGTCAATGATGCTCAATGGTGTTCAGGGGTGCGCTCAGTCCGGGAGGGGTCACTTTGTTGTTCCGCTGGCGGCAACGGATCATCGCCGTTACTGGCGCCATTGTCGGCGCCATTTGATGTAGCCCGGTCCTCGGCCCCGGTTGTCAGATAGCTCGATGCCCGGTCCCGGATATCAACCAGGAAACCGCGCAATTCGTTTTGGAGGTTTTCAAGGGATCTTTCAGCGGCTTCCGCGCGTGCGGTCATTCCCGCCAGTGCGGCGCCCGCCTCCGAGCCTTCGGCGAGCTGCTGCTCAAGCTCTTGGGTTCGTTCCCTTAGCATTTGAACATCGGCGGCATCTTGTGCCCGTTCAGATAATTCAGCCTCGGCGCTGGTCACGGTGCTGTTGAGCGCGCTTTCCAATTCGAAGACACGGCCATTTAAACGCTGAACTTCTGCCTCATAATCGGGTGTGTTCCGCCGGGTGATAATGCCGCTCGCCCACCCGATGATAAAGGAGAGGCCGCCCCAAAGGACGACCCCTGCAGCGAAGCCAATAAAGAGCGCCGTTGGATCTAACCCAAACATATCCCAACCCCAATCTTCCGGTCCCCGAAAGATTGGGGCCGGACTTATATTAGAACGGTAACCAGCTTCTGCGACGGGAATATGACAGATAGCCGACATTGGCACCCGCGCGCAGGCCAACGCCTGTGCGCATGGGGACAAGCGTAATATCTTCTGCCCGCTGATAATTCACACCGATCCCGGCAACGAAATAATAAGACCCTTCAACACCTGGGAAGCGGCGGTAAATATCGTCCGCATCCTGAATGTCATAAACAAGTGTGAAAACTTGGCTGGCATTGCCGCCGACGTCAAATCCGACGCTGGGACCTTGCCAGAAAACGCGGCGTTCTTGGCCCGCGGCCGTTACCAGATTGCCTTCGCCATAGCGAAGACCAACGCCGATAGCGCCTGAACCCTCCGACCCGGTGATATACCCGTTTGGCTCACCCAGATCTTGAAACACACGGGCGACAACCTCAGCAGCGGCTTCCGATGTGATATCGAAGAAATCCGAGGCGGCATCAACCACCTCATTTTCCGTGAAGGTATCTTCAGCGTTGTCCTCGGCAGCCCATGCCGAGGCCGTCAGACCGCCCGCCAGCACGATTGCCGCCGCAAGGCCGATTGCCGGTTTCAAAATTTCATTAAGCGCAGTCATCGTTACGCAACCTCCATTTGGTTATCCCCGCCATGGGAAACCCTATTTTGACGCATTATTACTCCCGCGTCACGCCTTTGCCGAACACCATCAGCAAAATTGGGCCATTCTGTGCCGTTCCTTGCGGCACAGCCTTTGCAAATTGGACCTTCGAACCCCGGAGGCCCGCCCATGGTGGCGCCAAATGGGTTTCCGACTGCGACGGTTTTCCGGCGCAGCGGCGGGGCCGGTCGGATAGCTGATTGCGGGGGTGACAGTTATTCGCCGGTCCCTCATTTATCGGGATTTGGGGCTATATCTTCTTGCCGCGGGCGACAAACCCCGGATTAAGAAATTTGCGCTCCGCATGACCATAATCGAACGGTGTGCCATCAAGGCACGTCACATCGCCGCCGGCGGCGCGTAAGACCGCATGGGCGGCAGCGACATCCCATTCACAGCTGCTTTGCGGTTGGCGCGGATAAAGGTCTGCTTCACCTGTGGCAATTAGGCAGAACTTGAGCGAAGAGCCCATTTCCTTGCGTTCGATCACTTTGAAGGCGCTGAGATATTCTTCCACTGCTTCGTGCTTGTGCGAGCCACTTGAAACAGCAATGACGCCATCTGCGGGCGGCGCCCGTACCGAGATTGGCTCGGGCTCGGTTTCCGTGATGCCGGTAACGCCTTTGTGGGGGTCGATTTCCTGGGCAAAGGCTTTGCCCGGACCCACCGCATAAAACATGCGGCCCATGGCTGGGGCGTAGACAACGCCCATGGTGGGCACGCCATCTTCAATCAATCCGATATTGACCGTGAACTGACCATTTTGTTTCAGGAACTCTTTGGTGCCATCAAGCGGGTCCACCAGGAAAAACCGCGCACCAAGGTTTTCCGGAATGCGGCCCGCGGCGACTTCTTCTTCGGCAACCACAGGGACTTCCGGCGCCAGCTGTTTCAGATGGCGGAGTACGATCTCCTCGGCTTCATGATCGGCAATGGTAACGGGCGATTTATCGCCCTTGCGCATAACCTCCACGTCATTTTCGTAATGCCCCATGATCACGCCTGCGGCCTCGACGGCGGCTTCCACCAACCCCTTAGTGAGCGCGTCTCTGTCTATGATCATTCCCGTGTCCTTTGCCCCCATTTGCGGGACACAAAGCATCTCCCCCACGCGGTGGTCAAGCGCGGCTCGTTCGTCCGTGGCATGATTAACAGCATATTAACCCGCGCGGGTTGGCAATAGGCCAAACGCCCGGGCAATATCGCTCGGAAGCCAAGTGATTCGGGGAGTTTCCATGTCAGAAAAGGCCGCCGCGCGCGAGCTTGCCACCGCCGCGCTACTTTCATCCCGCCTTTGCCACGATTTGATCAGCCCCGTGGGCGCGCTCGCCAACGGCCTAGAGGTCCTGGCCGAGGAGACCGATGCCGAAATGCGCGGCTTTGCCATGGACCTAATTAACTCCAGCGCGCAGCAGGCATCGATTAAGCTTCAATTCGCCCGATTTGCCTATGGCGCCGGCGGCGGCGTGGGCGATGCCATCGACACGGTGGAAGCTGAAAAGGTAACGCGCGAATACCTTGAAAATACCAAAGCGGAATTGACATGGAAGGCCCCGCCTTTGGCCGCGCCCAAAGATGCGGTGAAGCTACTGCTCAATTTCATCCTGATCGGGCTTGATGCCATTCCTTATGGGGGGTCCATTGAGGCCAGCATTGAAGAGAGCCCCGAGGCGCTGGAAATCATTGTTTCGGCCAAAGGGAAGAAGGCCAAGTTTTCCGATATCACGCGCACGCTGCTGACCGACGGACCGCTTGAGGACCCGCTCAATCCCCGTTCGATCCAAGCCTATTATGCGGCGTTGATCAGCCGGGCGCTGGACCTTAAAATCAATCTGTCCGAAGGCGAAGAACAGATCGCCATTTGCACCCGGTTTCCCACGCCAATCTCTGATTAAGCCCCTGATCAGGCACAAAAACCTGCTAAAGCGCCAAAGTCTTAAGGGAAGGCTTCAAGAGCTGTTTACCCTTTAGGGGCGATAGTGGTGGTGGCCCTTTTTTGAGCCAAATTCCCCGGGGCGGGATTGAGGAGCGGGATATGACGCATTGTCTGGTGGTTGATGACTCTCAAGTTATCCGGGACGTGGGTCAACGCATCTTCCAAGAGCTCGGCTTTAGCACAAGTGAAGCGGTGGACGCGGAAACTGCGCTTGGCATGTGCGCTGATAGGGCGCCCGACATCATTCTTCTTGACGCCGACATTCCGGAAACCGGGGGCATAGAATTTCTACGGGCATTGCGGCTCACATCAAATGGTCGCGCAATCGTCGTTTTGTTCTTGATGACCGAGAATGAGGTCGCCGTTATTACCGAGGCATTGGCCGCGGGCGCCAGCGATTATATTCTCAAGCCCATTGATAGAGAATCGGTCGCTGAAAAGCTGAATGAAATGGGCGTCAACTCGACCGAGGCGCAAGACGCCGCGCGCGCCTGAGCGGGCATTTTCATAGACATCCAAGAGAAAAGGCGCCCCTGGGATGGAGGCGCCTTTGGTGCTGAAGTCAGGGAGTGGTGATTACGCCACCGCTTCCTCAACAGGGTCACGCAACACGTAGCCGCGGCCCCATACCGTTTCGATGTAATGATCGCCACCTGTTGCCGCCGCAAGTTTTTTGCGCAGCTTACAGATGAACACATCGATGATCTTGAGTTCCGGTTCATCCATCCCGCCGTAGAGATGATTGAGGAACATTTCTTTGGTCAGCGTCGTGCCCTTCCGAAGTGAAAGCAGCTCAAGCATCTGATATTCTTTGCCCGTCAGGTGAACCGGCGCGCTGTCGACTTCGACCGTCTTGGCGTCGAGGTTTACTTTCAACTTGCCGGTACTGATGACGGATTCCGAATGGCCCTTTGAGCGGCGAATGATCGCATGAATACGGGCGATCAGTTCATCCTTGTGGAAAGGCTTGGTCATATAGTCGTCGGCGCCGAAGCCAAGGCCCCGCACCTTGTTCTCGATCCCTGCAAGACCCGAAAGAATTAGGATCGGTGTCCCAATCTTGGACGTGCGCAGGGTTTTGAGAACCTCAAAACCATTCATATCCGGCAGATTCAAATCCAGCAGGATAATGTCAAAATCATAAATCTTGCCTAGGTCGACCCCTTCTTCGCCCAGGTCTGTCACGTAGACATTAAATCCCTCGGACTTGAGCATCAGATCGATGCTTTGCGCGGTTGCGCTGTCGTCCTCGATGAGTAGCACTCGCATCGGACACCTCGTTTCCCTGTGACCCCGGTCCCAGGACCCCCCTGAAAGACCTCATGGTTAATCGTCAAGGAAGGTTAAGGACGGACCGCAAACAAATAGTTAACAAAGGCCGCCGGGGCAGAATCTTCCAACCGGACTATAGGAATTGATTCGCGAATTTGCCCAGGGAATCCGCGGCTCCCAATGGTTTCCCAATCTGTAACACCCGCGGTCGGCGCAGAAATTGCTGGGTCGTTCACTGGCGCTTAAGCCCCCGCTGTTAGGTTTTGGGCCCGGTTAGGTAAAGCCAAGGTTTCCAAGGAGACTTGGCGGCATTACCCGGGCGGCGTTAGGGAAGGGAATTGAGTATGACCATGAAACCATCACTTGCTCGGCTGCAACGCCACAAGGTCGAACAGATCGGCGAAAAACTCGCCGGTTTGGAATCCATGCGCGCCGAGCTTTTGTCGCGCCGGGACCAATTGGATGAGACCCTTGATCGGGAACGAGTCCGGTCCAAGGACAGTCATATTGGCCGTGTCGCTTTTCCCACGTTCCTCAAATCCGTGCGCGATCGCCAGGAAAATCTGCAACGTTCCGCCGATGAACTTGTTGAACAGATCATGGAAGTGCGCGAAGAGCACAATTCGGCGTTACGTGAACTTCAGACATTTGAAAATTCTGAACGCGTGGAGCTAGAGCGCAAAGGGCTTGTCGCGCCGAGCGCGGCTCCGCTGGGTGCAGAGCCTATGAGGGCCACAACCCAGCGCCGCGGCGTGGTTTAGGCTTACCAGCCGCCGCCACCACCGCCGCCACCACCACCACCGGAAAATCCGCCACCACCAACGCCGGAGCTTGACCCCGGCGCCGTTGCGGCAGCGGAAATGGACGTTGTGACTGAGCTTGAAACAGCCCCGGCAAAACCCGCGGCGCCAAAGCGGTGCCAACGTGCGCCGTGATACCAGTGCGGCTGGTAAGGTTCACCATCCACCATTGCGTTGCTCAGAATGTCATCAAATTGCTCGCTCCATTGGTTTTCAACGCCCAGGGCGAGGGCATAAGGCAGGTACGTCTCAAACAGTTCCGGTGTTTTCTCAGGGGGGTGCAGGCCTTCCAGGCGATGGCGCTCCGCGATGGACAGATACATGCGGAAGCCTTCGATCTGATCCATGATCTTGCGGCCCGCCTTGGTAGGTGCCTTCAGCAGCTCAAAATAGAGCGGCGAAAGCAGTCCCATTAGAACAATCGTCAAAAGCGTGGGCACGCCAAAAGGCGCGGGCAGGGCGAAGAATAATATCGTTCCCACACCAACCATCACAAACGAAAGTAAAAGCAGAATGATACCGCTCAAGGTGCGGCCCAGCCCGCCATCACGAATTCGTTCGTACCCGGCGTATGATATAATGCCTGCAAAGATGGTCCACCCGGCGAGCCAACCCATGGAAACGATCGCCGCGCCAGGGTCATAAGACACAAACCCCATCAAAATGAGAACGATGATCGTGCCGCCTACGCCGGGGATCATGTATTGGGTGTTCCGCAAAAAATTGACCGCTTCGTATTCCCGTTTGAGCGAGCTTTTAAGCGCAGAGATAGCGGACGAAAATAACTCGTGGTGGCTTTGCTTTAACTTGATGGAACTGCGTGTGCGCAACAGTTTTTCGGCCAGTTTCTTCTCGCCCGGCGATAAGACGGACGTATCGCCCGCGGCTTTCACAAGCTTGAAGCTACGGCCTTCTTCTTCGATAGTGAGAAAGCCCTTTACCGCCATATTGATAATCGCAGCGGTGAATGCTTTTTGGTCAAACCCCATGCGGTCAACAAAACGCGTGGCAGCGGGGGAGAAATCCTGCGGCGGCTCAAACAGAGGCACAATCGTTCCTTTGGTGGGATCGCGGCCCACGCGCAACCAACTAAGGTGGTAATAGGCAAAGATCAAAATCGCGCCCATTAGGCCAACAAGCAAGGACGCGTTGTCACCCAAAAGCCGTCCCGTCCGGTCAAGGGCAGACGGCGGGGCAACAATCCCCTTCTCAAATGAAACGGATACCGTAAAGCCTTCCTGGGGCTCGAGGCTGCGCGTTGCCCTTAATGTCACAAGCCCCGGCGCATCCAGCTCGATGCGATAGGCTTGTTCACTGGAGCCGATGCGGCCGGTGTAGCCCTCAGCCGTCAGGGCCGATGCATTTTGCGGCAGACGGACCGTGGCGCTGGCACGATCGATAGGAAAGGCCCAGCCGTTGCCTGTAATGTTAAAGTAGATCTCGTCAAAACGATCGCCAAAGTACAATTGGTTGGTTGTTCGATATTGGATTGTGTATGTGTACTGACCACTTTGCAGGAACGTATTCGCATCCCCCACATAGACCCGCACACCGTTGGAGACATTTTCCCTATGCCAGGGTTCAGAGCGGCCATCGCGCAAAACCTCCAACACATCAAAGCCCACGGTCACACGATTGTTGTAGCGGTCTCTGTATCTTGTGGGGAAGTCGCGATAGATCCCGCGCCGAATGTCGCGGCCCATGGCGGTGACGGTAATGGTCTCTGTAACCAACAAGTCACCGTTTTCTTCAATGACGATGTCACTGTCGTAGGTGTGGATGCGCTCGCCGCCCGCGGACGAAATCCCCGCCACCCCTGGTTTTTGGGCAAGGGCGGCAGAGGCAAAGAACGTCAGGCAAAGTGCAAGCGTTGCGGCAAGAATTGCCCGCATCAGAACTTCACCTCAGGCACTGCGCGGTCGGCGTCGTCATCGATTTCGAAGTATTCAGCTTTTTGGAACCCAAAGGGCCCGGCGATCAAATTGTTGGGGAAGGTTTCCACCATGATGTTTAAATCGCGCACCGTGCCGTTGTAATAGCGGCGCGAAAGCTGAATTTCATCTTCGGTTTCGGCTAGGTTTGTTTGCAGCTGTTGAAAGTTCTCATTCGCTTTAAGGTCGGGATAGGCCTCGGCCACCGCGAACAAATTGGCGAGCGCACCGGATAGCTGCCGTTCAGCTTCTCCCCGCTCCGCAACTGAGCCGGCGCCCATGGCGCGGCTGCGCATTTCGGTAACTTTCTCAAGCGTCCCGCTTTCGTGGGAGGCATAGCCTTTGACCGTTTCCACCAAATTGGGGATCAGATTCGCGCGGCGTTTAAGTTGGGTCTCGATACCGCTCCAGCCTTCTTCGACCAAGGCGCGCTTGTTCACAAGGCCGTTGTAGATCGCAACGACGTAGACGGCGATAAGGACCACAAGGCCCAAAACAATGAGAAATGGCAGCATGGGCAGCACCTTCCTTAAGGCTGGATCAAACTGAAGCTTGATCGTTTTAAGCTGCTTTGCCGCGAATGCCTATGGGGTGGGTTTCGCAAGTTGAGTTCCCAGGCAAAGGAAAGGGGCCCGGCGCGGGTTATCGCGCCAGAGCCCCTTAAGCCCCCCTAAGCGTCCCGCGTTAACGGGCGAGCAATGGCCTTAACCGGCCACCACGTTCCTGATCACATTCACAACGGCAATGGCCACTGCGAACACGAGGAAATAACTGAAGAAGGTGAAGAAGGTTAGCCCACCGTCACCTGCAAAAGCTGCCCAGGTGCCATTGACCGGACCGGCGAAATCCCAATCGGATTGGTATGCGCCGTAAACGATCTTGAGCACAACAAAGACAAACAGCGATAACATCGTCGAGGAAAGCAAGCCTTCCAACGAACCCATGAACAAAGCCATCAACACAATAGCCACTATTGCAATGACTAACGTGGGAATGTCACCGCCAAGGGCCAGGTTCTGCCCAACGGCGAGAGCCCCATCCAAAAGCTGCATGCCCATACCTACAAAATCTACGTCCATTTCGATCCCCCTTTAATCCCCGCCAAGCGAGGGTACAAAAACTCAACTGGACTGGTCCCGCCTCGCCCTGTCGAGAGACGTGAACCAATACTGCCGGAAGGGGCGACCACCCCTGATCGAGAACCGACCGACAGGTCCTTTCGCGATGTAGAGTAATGAAAATAGGAATGCCCTTACAGGCCCGGTTTTAATCAGTTGTCGCTTAACGAGACACCTGAGCCATCTCTGCAACAGTTGTGACGTGTATTTGAAGGATTGTTTCGCCATAGAGGCGCGTTGCAATGCAAAAATGCAGCTTTGGGGATTATTGCGTTAACCCTAACGCGCTAGCAAACGGCAGAACTTCTAGGTTTGCGTGCACAATGGCGCATTCGGCGTTTTGCGCAACTTTGTTGCTGGCGCAAAGCGGTCAAAACGTGGGCGGTTCCCCAAAGGAAAAATGGACCGGGCATGCCCAGTCCATTCACCTTGGATTACTTGTGAAGCAACGGTTTTACTTAACCGAAACTGCCTCGGTATTGCTGCACCCGTGTCGCACGCAGACCCGCGAGTCCGTGTTTATCGATGGCACGTTGCCATGACAAAAACTCCTCAAGGGTCAGCGTATAGCGTTCGCAAGCTTCCTCCAGGCTGATGAGCCCACCGCGTACAGCAGCGACCACCTCGGCCTTTCGGCGAATGACCCAACGCTTTGTATCAGGGGGGGGCAGATCCGCTATTGTTAGCGGGCTACCATCCGGTCCGATTACATACGCACGGCCGGATTTATTTTCCTCCACCATATTCATGTGCTCCCAACTCCATCGCACCTGGGAAACACCATACGGCAAGGGCCTTAAGGAAGACCTTCTTCGCTTGGTTAAATTGCAATGATAAGGAAGCGTAAACCTTTAACGAATTCGCGCGGGAAACTGGGATTTAAAAGGAGCATCGGCGTTATGGTGTAGGCGCGGAAAGGTTACCAGCGCGCGGGATTAGCTGCGTTTAATCAAATTGCCGCGCCGCCAGGCGGTGCCCACGCGCCGCCCCAGGTTTCTGCTTCCACCGCCACCGCCGCATGGCCATTGGCAAAGAACCAACTGTCCATCGCAAACAAAACGCCGCTTTCATCTTCGGTGAGCGCCGCTGTTGCGTGCGTTTGTCGCCAGGATTTTGATGTTGCCTGTCCGCGCATGATGGGTTCGGCCGGCGTATGAAATTGCATCAGTCCCGCATGATCTAAAAGCCGCAGAAAGGTGGAGCTGTTTGCCGCCTCTGAATAGCAATCGAGTTGGCCCAGTTGAAAGATGCCGCTACCGGTCCCGGCACGGTCGCGGTCATAGCCGGTCTTGCCGCCAATGATCGCTTCCATAACGCCGATTGCGTGGCCGAGTCGGGCCCGTTCTTCTGCCGCACTTGCGGCGGCCGGCATCATCACCGCGGCAACTTGGGCCCATTCGTCCGGGCTGAATCCGACCTCACGCTGATCTGAGCAGCCCCATCCCCCGCAATAATGAAAGTCTCGCCAGTCAGAAGTGCGGTCCACATTGCCAGTGACATTTTCATGGGCAATGGCATAGCCCCCCGCACATCCCGAAAGGCCGAGCCCCATGGGAATAAGAATCGCAAAAACCAACGCAAATCCGCGCATGTGACCTTTACCTTGATTGGCACGCCGTTGCCCCTATATTGCCGCGTCATGACCGAAATTGCCACCAAAGAGCGCCCCCGGGCTGCAACCGACGTGAATTCGCTGGGTTTTGCCAAACCTCCGGCGCAAACCCGCGTTGTGGTGGCCATGTCTGGTGGGGTGGATAGTTCGGTTACCGCGGCGCTGCTCAAGGACCAAGGCTACGACGTGGTCGGTATTACCTTGCAGCTTTATGATCATGGCGAGGCGGTGCGCCGCAAAGGCGCCTGCTGCGCGGGGCAAGACATTCATGATGCGCGCAAAGTCGCGGCTGATCTTGGCGTACCGCATTATGTGCTCGACTATGAAGGCCGCTTTCGGGATTCGGTGATCGATGATTTTATCGATACCTACCTGGCCGGCGCGACGCCAATTCCTTGTGTGCGTTGTAATGAGCGCGTCAAATTTCGCGACCTTCTGAAGACCGCAAAAGATCTTGGTGCGGATTGTCTTGCAACCGGTCATTATGTGCAGCGCGAAGAAGGGCTAAGCGGCGCCGAACTTCACATGGCGATTGATGCTACACGCGATCAAAGCTATTTCCTGTTTTCAACATCGCGCGAACAACTGGATTATCTGCGCTTTCCGCTTGGTGGATTGCCCAAAACCGAAACGCGGGATCTTGCCGCGCGTTTTGCGCTCGAAGTTGCTGACAAGCCCGACAGCCAGGACATTTGTTTCGTGCCCGACGGAAAATACACGGACGTGATTACCAAGCTGCGCCCCGACGCGGCGGAACCGGGCGAGATTGTCAGCGTGGATGGTGAGGCATTGGGCACGCATCCGGGCATAATTCATTACACCGTCGGCCAACGCCGCGGTATTGGCATTGGCGGCGGCGATCCTTTGTTTGTAGTGCGGCTTGATGCGGAAAAGCGGCAAGTCATTGTCGGCCCGCGCGAGGCGCTTGGCACGTCGTCCATTCTTGTGGGTGAAGTGAACTGGCTTGGCGATGGCAGTCCCGAAGGTCAGGCCGTGCGTGTGCGGGTGCGGTCCACACGGCCGCCCTTGCCGGGTCGGCTCGAAGTAATCGGTGATGAGCTTTGGGTGCGCCTTGATGTGGCGGAAGAAGCCGTCGCGCCGGGGCAGGCAGCTGTGTTTTACGCGCCCGATCCTGCCGGCTCCCGCGTGCTTGGCGGCGGTTGGATCAAACGCACCAGCTAGTCTGTGCCGACTACATCTGAGCGCCGCTCCATCAACACGGCATCGCGCCATTGACCTTTAAGCGGCCCCGCAGCCATCAGGCCCATACGCTCGCGAATGCCGACAGTGGTGAAACCAAAAGCTGCATGTAGTCCCAAGCTGGCATCGTTCTCTTGGAAAATATGTGCCTGAAGGGTCCAGAAGCAGGCAGCTTCCGAGGCCGTGACAAGCTTTTCCATCAGCTTCTTGCCCACGCCGCGTTTTCGGTGGGCCGCACCGATATAGAGACTGACCTCGGCCACCCCTCGATAAACGTAGCGAGAGGACGCTGCGGACAAGGCGGCCCAGCCCAGCACCTCGCCGTCTTCCTCGGCAATCAGGCGGCACAGGGGCAAAAATCTTTCGTCCCACGATTTCCAGGTGCCGGGATCGGTGTCGAAAGTGGCGTTAAAGGTAGCGATGCCTTCCCCATAGATGGCGAGCACGGCGTTGGCGTCGTCGGCGGTCATGGGGCGGATGCGCATGGACGGCAGCTCCAATGGGAAAGGGCGCGAGCGTTGACTTTGGGTGCCATAATGCCGGATTCGGGGGTGCCTCGCGCGCCTCCCTTGACACCTGCCGCCCTGCCCCGTAAATCCCGGCATCTTGCCGCGCCGAGCCCAGTTGGGGCAGGTGTCGGCAGGCCCTTTGGGGCGGAGTAGCTCAGCTGGTTAGAGCAGCGGAATCATAATCCGCGTGTCGGGAGTTCAAGTCTCTCCTCCGCTACCATTTATTTTGTCAATTCCCGAACATATCTACCTTCACGCTATCGATTTGAAATTGGCTTGACCTGTTGTGCAAAGCCATAGCCAATATGTGCTTCGCCGAAGTCGAAACCACACCGCCGGAGGAGCTACCGGTGCCGAATATTTCCGAAGGACTGGGAGTGCTCGCAATGGCCGCCGATATGGCCACAGGGCGGCCACAAGGATCGGGTTTGACGGCGGCCGTCGTGGCGGCGGAATTTGCAAAGAAGCTTGATCTCGATTTGCAGGCGCAAAAGGATGCCTACTTCCTTGCGGCGGTCAGGTTCATCGGTTGCACGATCACAAGCCATGAAACAGGGCTCATGTCCATTGGCGATGATCAGGGATTTGCCGTGGCCACGATGCTTGGTGATTGGACAGACCGGGAAGACCTGAGAAAGTTTCTGGACCAGTACGTGGCAAACGATGCGCCAGTCCGGGAGCGGGAAAAAGCCTTTGAGCACGTATGCGATATTCTGCCAGGTGCGGCCCCCGATTTTACGGCGGCCCATTGCCGACAGTCATTTTTGCTTGCGCGGCGGCTTTCAGTTTCCGACGCGGTACTGGAATGCATTCCTTACTACTACGCACGCTGGGACGGTAAAGTGCTTCCCTTTGGGGGGCAGGATATGCCCTTCCTATCGCGCCTTGTTCGGATCACGGAGATGGCGGAACTGGTCCGCCGCCTAGATGGTGCCGAAAAAGCAAAAGAGGTTGTCTCTGCAAAGCGGGGCGCTGAACTTGATCCCGAACTTGGCCGGATTTTCCTCGACCATGCCGACGAACTTTTTGCCAAAGCCAGCATGGCACCGGAATTCGAAACATTCATTGCGGCCGAGCCCGGCGAACCCGTAGCGATGACGCCTACATGTCGTGCGACTTTGGCGGAAATGGCGGCGGACATGACCGATCACAAAGCGGCTCATTTCAAAGGGCACTCGCGCCGGGTTGCGAGCCTTGCCGCCGTTGCGGCGGCAATTGCCAAACTGCCATCCGATCAGGTGGAAACCGTGCGCCTTGCCGGCCTGGTTCATGACATCGGTAAGTGCGCGATCTCCAATCGCATTTGGTACAAACCCAAAAAACTTGGCACGTCCGAACGGCTTGAGATGCAACGCCATCCGTTTCAAACCGAGTTCATTCTCTTGCACGGAGAACCATTTGTCGCTTTGGCTCACTTGGCATCATCTGTTCAGGAACGCGCGGATGGCAGCGGCTATCATCGACGTGCGCCCATGACTGATCTTGCCTGCAATATTCTGGCAGCTGCGAATGAATACGATGAGATGACCATGACCATGCCATCGCAAAAAGCGCTCACGCCAAAAAAGGCTGCGATGAAACTCTCCGCTGCGGCAAAAAAAGGGGCATTTGCAGCTACGGCCGTCGCCGCCGTGCTCGAGGCCGCAGGTCACCAAGTTCGCGATGTGCAAGCTGCCTTACCTTTTGGCATGACCCGGCGCGAAGCGCAGGTACTTGGGCGATTGGCCAAATCGGAAACTACCGCGCAAATCGCGAAATCCTTAGAGATCTCGCCCAAAACGGCCGATCATCATATTCAAAGCATCTACAAAAAAACCGGCGCGAATGCGCGGCCGGCATTGGCCTTGTTGGCGCTTGAGCATGGCATTATCGCCGATTGATCATTTCTGACAAAAATAGGGAATCCTCCCTATAGCTCAGGCCAAGCGGTTGCGACACCTTTCCCACATCCAAGGGGGGGAAGCTTTCCCCTGTTAAGTAAAGGGAAGGAAAGTCACATGTTTAAGAAAACACTCGCCGCCGCGATCACCGCAACCTCCGTACTCGCGGGGTGCGCCTCAGCCGAACCGGTTTACTTTATCGCGACGGTTGCAGTCACGGACTGGGATGCCTATTCGAACGAATATTCAGCTGTGGCCATTCCAGGTATTTTGGAAGCTGGCGGCGAAATCCTTGTCGGCGCTGAGGAAGTAACTGTGGTCGAAGGCGTATACCCACACAATTGGACAGTAGTAGTTCGGTTTCCATCGGCAGATGCCGCAAACAGTTTTTACGGATCTGATGAATATCAGGCGGTGATTCCAATCCGCCATGCGGCAACAAATACGGACACTACAGTGCTGATGGTCGCGCCCCAATTTGTGCCGCCTACCGAGTAAATCTGCGCGCCCTAGCGGGTTATTCCTTCGGGCCCATCTCGTCGAGATCATCGTCGAGGAGAACGCGCTGCGCCGCACCTTCGGGGTCATCGAACTGGCCAGACTTCAGCGCCCAAAAGAAGGCAGTAAGGCCCACAAGGCCGAGGAGCAAGGCGATGGGTATCAAAAGGGCAATAATGTTCATGACCGTTTCGCGCGATTTATGAGGTTTAGCCGCAAGGCATTAAGCGTCACCACGATGGACGATCCCGACATGGCAAGGGCGGCGATCAACGGCGTTACAAGCCCCGCAACGGCCAGCGGCACGGCAATCATATTATAAAGTACGGCAAGGCCGAAGTTTTGGAACACAAGGCTTCGCGCCGTGCGGGCTACGCGAATGGCGGTGACGATGCTGGCGAGGCGTTCGCCTTGGAAGACAAAGTCGGCGGCGGTCTGGCTGATGTCTGCCGCGCTGGCCGGTGAAATGGAAGCATAGGCCGCAGCAAGCGATGGCGCATCGTTAAGCCCGTCGCCAATCATCAACACTTTGGCGCCTTCCATCTTGAGCCGTTCAAGCTCTGCGATTTTGTCCGTAGGAAGACAATGGGCCTTGAAGGCGTCGATCCCCGCAGCATTTGCAGCAGCATCAACCGCTTGCGCCCTATCGCCGGACAGCAGCGACACCGATAATCCCATGGCTTTGAGCTTGGTGATTGTTTCTGCGGCATCGCTGCGCAGCGCGTCTTCAAAGGCGAAGCGCGTCGTCGTGCCATCTGCGCGCCTGAGCCATAATTCAAGTTCCGGCGCGCCGTCCGTGGCGGCAACGCCCACCCAGGCACGGTTGCCCAGCCGGACCGCGCCATCTGGGCCGTGCCATTCAAGGCCGAAGCCTGGTGTTTCGGCCACGCAATCCGCCGTGGGCCCGTCAGGGGCGGCGGCTGTCAGGGCGCGGGAGAGGGGGTGTCGGCTCGCCCGGGCAAGCGATGCGGCAAGAGCAATGTCTGCCGCATTGATGTCCTGGCCCGCAATCAGTTTCGGGCGGCCCTCGGTTAAGGTGCCGGTTTTGTCAAAGACGACAGTGTCGATCTCAGCAAGGCGCTCAAGCCCGTCCGATGACTTCGTCAATATACCGCGCCGGAACAAAAGACCCGAGGCCACCACTTGCACAACGGGAACGGCAAGGCCAAGCGCGCAAGGACAAGTGATGATTAAAACCGCAATCGCATTGGTCGCGGCATTGGTCCATCCGCCTGTACCAAAGATCCACCAACTGGCAAAGGTAAGCGCTGCAAGAGTGTGGACCGTAGGAACATAGACGCTGGCGGCGCGGTCAGCGAGGCGCACAAAGCGCGCGCGTCCCTGTTCGGCGTTTTCCATCAGGCGTACAATCTCAGCCAACACCGAATTGTCGCTGGTCTTTTCCGCCCGCACGCGAATGGCGGCGGCAAGGTTGATCGCGCCGGCAAATACTTCGGCGCCCTTGGTCGCCATGGTGGGCAAGGTTTCGCCGGTAAGCAGGCTCACATCAAGCTCGCTCTGGCCGCTTTCCACCGTTCCGTCCACCGGCACCCTTTCGCCTTGGGCGACGAACAAGATATCGCCGGGCCGCACCGTGGATACTGGGACGGGGGTTGTACTGCCGTCTTCGACGATCAGATGCGCCGTTACTTTCTGTAGCGCCATCAGGTCATTTGCCGCGGACCGCGCACGCACCCGCATGCGCAAATCAAGATAGCGCCCAATAAGCAAGAAAAAGAGCAACATCACCGCCGCGTCGAAATAGGCGTGTTCGCCCCCCGCACGGGTCTCAAACACGCTCATGGCGCTGGCCAGGATCACGGCGAGAGAAATGGGAACGTCCATATTAAGACGCCCCGATTTGAATGCTTTCCAAGCCGACGTAAAAAACGGTCGGCCGGAAAAGACCACAGCGGGAAGGGCAATGGCAGCAGAAATCCAATGCAGCATTGTCCGCGTGGCTTCACCCATTTCCGCGCCCGCCCACACAGATACCGATAAGAGCATCACATTGGCCGCGGCAAAGCCCGCGACCGCGAGCGCGATGAGCAGCTTGCGCGCTTCTTCCTGATCGGGGGAACGGTCACCGCTCGCGTCAATAGGTGTTGCCTCGAAGCCAAGGGCCGTGACCGCGCCTACAATGTCATTTGAGTTGATGCGGGTTTCATCCCACGCCACATGCAGGCGGTTTGTCGTGAAGTTCACGCGGGCGTTTCTGACGCCGTCTTTTGCAGAAAGTCCGCCTTCAATATCCCGGATGCATTTGGGGCAATGAATGCCGCCGACCAAAAGGTCAATATGGCTAAGCCCATCGTCATCATTTGTGACGAAGGCAGCTGATGTGTCCCAGTTCTCGCTGGTTACTCCACCCATAGGCGGTCCTCAAAGTCGAGGCGTTCATCCTCGCCGCGTGTGATCTGGCCGCGCGCGTCCCAGGTGCCGGCTCCGGGTAAGTCCACTTCGCCGATGTAAGATCCGGGGGCCTGTTCGGTGAGTGACACCTGTGTATCCTCACCATCATGGGTCGAGCGGCGGAACATGATGCTCACTTCCGCGCCTAATACGGGCGCCCCTTCGGCGTCGGTCAAATTCATTGTCACGCGCGTTCCCGCTGTCTCGCCAGCTCTAACGCCAAGCGCCGCTGTCCAACCAAGGGCGGCCTGCACCGCGCGTTCCTCGATCACCTCATTATAGGCTACTCCGCGTGAGTAGGGGTCATCGACAACCTCGCCCGTGAATGTTTTTAAGGAGAGAACGATGAAGGCGATGTTTACGGCAAAGACCAGCCCAAAGGCCATCACCGTGATGTAAAAGACATGCCAGCCCGTCAGACCCTTGGCCTGTGTTACTTCGTTGCTCATCGTGGCTCTCCTGTAACAAAAACGGACCGGGCTGTCACAACGGTTCCGCGCTCAACGTTCTCAACGCGGAAGGTAATGGGCGTTTGCGTTGCGTTTGGTAATTCGCTAGGCGGCACCGAAACATAAAGGCGGATGGTATCGACCCGGTCCCGCTGGGCGGTGAAAATCGGCAAGTCGGGCCGGTCTTCAGGGTCACCGGCAAGGCGGAATTCGGCACCGGCAAGGCCTTCCAGCGTTAGACGGAATTGTTCTTCGCTGGGGTGCATGTTGTGAATTTTAATGGTGTAGCCGTTTCGCACTGAACCATCGGACAACATAACGAAATTAGGAATGCGGTCGCGCAAGGCATTTACTTCAAGGAAGTCGCGCGTCAAAAGGCCATAAAGCATAACCGCGGTCACCAAAGCCAATATGGTGGCATAGAAAACGGTTCTGGTACGGATGAAGTTGAACCGTGAGGGCTGCCCGGCCAGGCGCCTTTCAATGTTGAGGTCTGTGTCATTGGCGATTAACCCGCGCGGCAGGTTTACCTTGTCCATAATGGAATTGCAGGCGTCGATGCAAAGGCCGCATTGAATGCATTCCAGCTGCAACCCGTCGCGGATATCAATTCCCATAGGGCATACGACAACGCACTGCTTGCAATCGATACAGTGCCCCCGCCCTTCCCATGTTGCGCCTTTTTTGTGGGGGCCTCGCTTCTCGCCGCGATCCGATCGATAGGTCACGGCAAGAGCGTCCTGGTCGATCATCGCGGCCTGAATGCGCGGCCAGGGGCACATATAGATGCAGACTTGTTCCCGCATCAGGCCGCCCAAGCTGTAGGTCGTAAATGTTAGTAAGCCAATAAAGATATAGGCGGCGGGATTTGCAGACCCATTGAAGATATTCTGCGCGAGGGTTGGGGCGTCGCCAAAATAAAACACCAAGGCACCGCCGGTTGCGACGGAAATCAATATCCAGATGGCATGCGTTGTAATGATTTTGCGCGCCTTGTCGAAAGTCCAGGGCGCTTTGGCAAGTTTCATGCGCTTGTTGCGGTCGCCCTGGATCAGGCGCTCAACCCACACAAAAAGATCGGTCCAGACCGTTTGCGGGCAGGCGTAGCCGCACCATATGCGGCCAAAAAGGGCGGTCACGAGAAACAGCGCAACGGCCGCTAATATCAAAAGCCCGGTGATGTAGTAAATTTCCTGGGGCCAAATCTCGATAAAGAAAAAGTAAAACCGCGGCGCGCCGAAGTCGATCAATACCGCCTGATCCGCTGCGCCGGGCCCGCGATCCCACCTGATCCAAGGCAACAAGTAATAGAGGCCAAGCGTGAAAGCCATCACCGCCCACTTGGCATTCCGAAATTTGCCATAGACTCGCTTGGGATAAATTGGCTCCCGCGCTTTATAGAGTGTGGTTTTCGTTGCCGCGCCGACATTGACCGCCTCAACGTCGTGGCGCTCAATACCGGGTGCAGCTTCAGCCTGCATGTGCGAGGCTTCGTTTGCCCCAGCGCCACGCCGCTCGGATGAGACTGGGTCTCGCCCGGTTGCGTCCATTTGTTTGCATCCTCAATCTCAAGGGCAGATTGCCCTTATTCTTCGCCGCCGCCGCGTTCGTGCACCCAAATGGCGAGGGCACGGACTGTGGCCGAGTCGAGGCGATCTTCCCATGCGGGCATAACGCCAAATCGACTGTAAGTAATGGTGGCGTTAATTGTCTCACGGTCCCCGCCAAAGAGCCAATCATGATCGGTTAGATCGGGAGCCCCGAAGTCACGGATGCCGGTTCCGTCCGCGGCGTGGCAAGCCGAACATTGCGTACCAAAAATTGCCGCGCCGCGCGCCGCCATTGCCGCATCCACATCGCCGCCCGAAAGAGAAACGACATATTCCGTTACATTGGCAATTTCGTCTTCGCCCAGAATGCCATCTGCTCCATAGGCAGGCATCTGACTGTAACGCGAGTTCGGATTGTCATTGCGCACGCCATAACGGATCGTATCCAAGATGGCGTCCAGCGATCCGCCCCAAAGCCAAATATCGTCATTGAGGTTGGGATAGCCCGGTGCCCCTTGCGCGCCGCGGCCATGGCAGGGGGCGCAGTTTTCACCAAAGAAAGCTTCACCGGCGGCATAGGCGAATTGCTGAAGTTCCGGGTTCGCCCGAATTTCAGAAATACTGGCTTCATTTAGCGCCGCCGCGTGTTCGGCGCGGTCAGCTTGAAGCGCCATCATGTCTTCGGCCACATTGGCGCGATCAGATTGCCCCAAAAGGCCGGGCGTGTAGCTGGAAACCAGTGGCCATGCGGGCATCAAAACCCAATAGACGATCGAGATCGCGATCGATCCATAAAAAATATACAACCACCAACGGGGTAGGGGATTGTTGAGTTCCTTAATCCCATCCCATTCGTGCTGCGTTGTTTCGACCCCTGAGTGATCGTCAATTTCCTTGTGGTCAGTCATCGAGGTCATCCTCCCGCAGCGGAATATGAGCCGCATGATCAAACGTTTCTTTTGCTTTGGGGTTCAGGGCATAGATCAACACACCCACAAACAGCAGGACGAAGTAAATTGAGCCCCAGATGCCCACGATTTCAGTAAGGGTTTCGTGTATCATTGTCGCCTCTCTTACCGTTCGTTTTCTTCGGGTTCATAGGTGCTGAAATCGACCATGGTGCCGAGCACCTGCATATAGGCGATCAGCGCGTCCAGTTCCGTCACCCGTTCTGCGTCGCCGTCGAAGTCCCGCACCATCACACCTGGATAGCGGTCTTCAAGTTCGCCCACGCCATCCGCATAAGGGTTGGCTTGTGCAAATAGATCTTGGTTAGCCGCCGCCACCATTTCGTCCGTGTAGGGAACGCCGGTCATGCGCAGGGCGCCAAGATGCCCATCCATGTCACCGGCGTTGAGCTCCCGCCGCTCCATGAAGGGATAGGCGGGCATGATGGATTCCGGCACCACATCCTGGGGTCGCCGCATGTGGTCGCGGTGCCATTCGTCGGAATATTTACCGCCGACGCGGGCAAGGTCCGGGCCAATCCGCCGTGATCCCCACTGGAAGGGGTGGTCGTACATGCTTTCCGCCGCCAGCGAATAATGGCCATAGCGTTCTACTTCATCGCGCAGGGGCCGGATCATCTGACTGTGGCAGACGTAACAGCCTTCGCGGAGGTAGATGTCCCGCCCCGCTAGTTCCAGCGGTGTGTAAGGCCGCACCCCGTCCACTTCTTCTATGGTGCTTTCGAGATAGAAGAGCGGTGCGATTTCAACAATGCCGCCGACCGAAACCATGGCGAGGATACCCACCAGAAGCAGCATCGAATGACGTTCAATGAGTTTATGCCAATCCATGACGCACCCTCCCTATTCTGCTGCTTGCGGAATGGCGCGCATGGGGTTTGCCGCCTCAGCTGACCCCCGTACCGTCATCCACAGATTGAAAACCATGATCAACGCACCGAGGAGGAACAGGACCCCACCCAGTAAGCGGATCAGATAGAACGGATGCATGGCCTCAACGGTCTCGATGAACGAGAAGCTGAGGAAGCCAAGCTCGTTATAGGCGCGCCACATCAGGCCTTGCATGATCCCCGCCACCCACATGGAGGTGATGTAGAGGACGATGCCAATAGTGGCGACCCAGAAGTGCGCTTCCACGAGCTTATTGGAGTAAAGCTCCTTTTTGCCCCATAGCCACGGCACAAGGCAGTAAATCGCGCCAAAGCTAACAAAGCCGACCCAGCCTAGCGCCCCGGAGTGCACATGGCCGATGGTCCAGTCTGTGTAGTGAGAGAGGGCATTGACTTCGCGGATCGACATCACCGGACCTTCAAAGGTGCTCATGGCATAGAAGGCGACAGAGACCACCATCATGCGCAACACCGGGTCCGTGCGCAGCTTGTCCCATGCGCCTGAAAGCGTCATGACCCCGTTGATGGCGCCGCCCCACGACGGCATCCACAGCATGATCGAAAACGTCATGCCCAAGGTCTGCGCCCACTGCGGCAGGGCCGTATAATGCAAATGGTGCGGGCCCGCCCAGATGTAGATGAAAATCAGCGACCAAAAATGCACGATGGAGAGACGGTAGGAATAGACCGGTCGTTCCGCGCGCTTTGGAATGAAGTAGTACATGATGGCAAGGAAGCCCGCGGTCAGGAAGAAACCCACCGCGTTATGGGCGTACCACCATTGGGTCAATGCATCTTGGACACCGGCAAAAAGGGAATAGCTTTTTGAGCCCATCAGCGAGACGGGGATCGCCAGATTATTGACGACGTGCAGCATGGCGACGGTGACGATAAAGGCGAGGTAGAACCAATTCGCCACATAGATGTGGGGTTCTTTGCGTTTCCAGATGGTGCCGAGAAAGACCAGTAGGTAGCCGACCCAAACAATGGTGAGCCAAATGTCCGTGTACCATTCAGGTTCGGCATATTCGCGGCTCTGTGTGCCACCTAATAAATAACCGGTGGCTGCGATCACGATGAAAAGCTGGTAACCCCAGAAAACGAACCAGGGCAGAATATCGCCAGCCAGGCGGGTTTGGCAGGTCCGCTGCACCACGTAAAACGACGTGGTCATAAGGACGGTGCCGCCGAAAGCAAAGATCACCGCCGAGGTATGAAGAGGCCGCAGGCGCCCAAAGGTCGTCCAGGGCAGTCCCAGGTTTAGTTCGGGGAAGGCAAGCTGTGCCGCGATAACGACGCCTACCAGAAAGCCAACAACGCCCCAGAACATGGAAAGGACTGTGCCCCATTTGACGATGGCGAAATTATACCCGCGGTTGTCCCCGGTGCCTGCCGTGGCGGGTTTTTCAAAGGCCGTTCCAAATCGCCGGGTGACCGCGATCAGCGCCGCCAGAGCGGCAAGGGAAAAGATCACGCCGTGAACCCGCATAACGAAGTCCGTCGCATTGCTGGCCACATAAAGCGCCACCACCAGACCGGCGCCCAAAACGAAGTAGGTCAGTATGGCTCGCATTAGAATGCTGAAATGGGACGGTAAGCCGCCCGCTGAGCTGGTCTCGCTCATGGGTTCCCCCTTTAGCCTATTTCGGGCGCAAAATGGCCCACGCGGTATCTAGGTCGGATCAGAGGGTGTGTGCTTGATATGTGTCAACCGAAACACAGTTTTTCGTGGGAAAAAGGGGATTCGTTTCGCAAGCCATATCTTTGATGGCCTAAAATGGATGCAAAGCCATTTCGGCCTGCGTTTAAGCCCGCTCACCAAACGTCTTTAGGGACGGTGGACGAATCAGGAACGATTGTAAAGAGCACCTGAATATGGGGTGGGACCGACATGGGCTTGCCGGTCTTGGTATTCACGAAAATCCATTTGGTCGCGCCCTCGGCAAGGATGGAAAAGGTTTTGAGATCCAGGAACCGGTAACGCCGGGTCGACCGGACTTTGCGAAAGTTCTCGACCCAGGTTTGAACGCCGATGCTATCGCCCAGGAAGGCCGGCTTGAAATATTTGATGTCGTGCTCGCGCACCACCCAGGTTGCGTCGATATCCTCGAGCGCGGCGAGCGAGCCCATGGCCTCTGCATGGCGGGTCGCTGCTTCCTGCATCCAGCGCACATACTCTACGTTATTCACGTGGCCATTTTCGTCGATTGAGGCGGGATCAACCTCAAAACTGTACTGATAGTGCATCGGACGCGGCGCTCCTTGGGTCAGGCTTGCCTGCATACGAAATTTGTGTACCCCAGGGCAAGGTGGATCAGCTGTCCCCAGCAAATCCCCCTGTTCTCCTGTTGGGCCTAGGCTTCCGCCACATCTAACCCTGATGAGGACAAGCAAATGAGTGCAGACAGGCTGACCAGTCAATTGGTGGAAGTGGCCGATGTTGTAGGTGATCTGGGGCGAAATATTGCCGCAGCCCAGAAGCTTTTGAACAAGGATTATGTAGATAGCCTCAAAGCGCTCATGCGTATGGCGGCGGACCATCTGGATGCGGATGATATTGATGATCGCGCGCAAACGCTTCTTAGCTTAATGGGAACGCTTGCCCCAAGCCGTTATCAGTATACGGAAACGACAATCGAATTTTCTGCCGATATGGCTGAACGCAAGCAGCGCTCAACAATGATTGGCGGCGGCGCCACCTTCATGATGCTGCAAGTAAACGCCGCTATGTCGATGGGCTATGGCCAGAAATACCGCTCAGCTGCACGCATAACAGCGACGATCCATGCTGCGCCAGATGCACAGATCGCAAGCCGTCTTCTTGATCGCGCCGTGCAGATTGAAGCCGGCGCACCGCAACTGCCGCAGGGAACTTCTGTGGATCAGGAAATTTACGACAGCGTAAAAGAAGTGTGGAGCGCGCTTGGCTCGGATACGCTAGCGGCCGGTTGATGCACCATGGATGTTGAAACGCGCAACGCCATCGTCACAACTCTGCTTGGTCTGCGGAAGTTGCTTTCCAAAAGCCGATCAGAAATAGCAGGGCTTAGCGAAGATGAACTGGTGCGCCTTCACGAACAATTGGACGGGGAAGTTGATCGGCTCGGCGGGCTCATTCCGGGGGCAACGCCCCCAAGCCGGATCGAAGATTTCTTCAGCCAAGTGGGCGAGGGCATGGCGGCGGCGCAAGCCGAACTTGATCGTCAGTCCTTTGCCTACAATCTGGCGCGGCCCGAAGGCGCTCTGCCCAGCACCTACCGCATCCCGAAAGTGCAGGCCGAAATTGGCTTTACCATGTCTCGTAAGCGATCAAAGCAATTTGGCGTCTTTGCATTGGGACGTAGCGCCAGCGGGGAAAAGCGCTACTCAAACACCGTATCCTTTGAAGTCATCTCCGTGCCGCCACCGAGCGACAGTTTTGATCAGATCCCAATCGGCGCGCGCTTTGTGAGCAGCCAGGCCGAGCGATTGCAAACAAAGGAATTACTTAAATCAGCCAAACCTGACAATTCCATTTCATTATCGACCGCGACGGCGTTATTGGCAGATTTTGATCGTGTACTGATTTTTACCCATGGTGATGTGCAGCTTCTTGCGCGGGTTATTCTTGTGGATGGCGGCGTGCCTGCGACCATAGAATTCGGTATTCTCCATCGCGGCGACCCCGCGCGCTTCACATCCTATGGTCCGGTCCCCGCATCCCAGGCTGAACAGGGCCGTTGGGTATTGCTGCGGGACTTTCTTGGCTCGATAGCAAATGCGCAGGAACGATTGTTGCGCCCGGTCACGTAAACCCGTCCTTCGTGCATGTGGCACTCCCATGTCTTCCCGGCATGGGTGGTATGCGAGCTGCCCCCTGCCGCCGCAATTAAACTACGGCTAGTCTTATGTCCTTGAGATAAGCGGAGAGAGACATGAGCACTTACAAAGGTCGTTGCCATTGTGGTGACGTACATGTTGTTTTCGAAACCGAGCAACACTCTGACCAAATCGCAGTACGCACTTGCGGCTGCACCTTTTGTCAACGTACGCGGCCCATCTATACAAGCGATCCGAATGGCCAGGTTATTATTCGCCACAGGCCTGGCACTCTTCACACTTATCGTTTTGGCCAAGAATCCGCGGAGTTTATATCCTGTGCGAATTGCGGCGTTTTTCTTGGCGCGGCCATGGAAACCTCGGCCGGTTTGCGGGGCGTAATGAACGTCGCAGGCGCACGCATGACCGAGCTCACCGAGAAAACAGCCACGCCCATGGATTTTGACGATGAAGATCATGAAACGCGCACCGCGCGGCGGGCAAGATCCTGGACGCCGATCACGATTGAAGTGCGAGACTAGCCCCGCTTTAGGCCAAAGCTAAGCGCAACACCGTCAAGATCTGCTTCGTCCGTAATATCGGCGTCAGCCATCACACCCAAACTCACTGACGTCGCGAGCAGATCCCGCTTCATTGTGGCGCCATGGCGGTCGATAAAGGCCTGTGCATCATCACCGCCAATGCCGATGGCGATGCGGTCGGACACTTTGTAGTCCGCGCGGCGGCGGGCGTCCTGCGCCATGCGAAGAAATTCGCGCAGGCGCGCTTCTTCAATCAGGCCCTCGTCAAGTTCACTATCAAGGGCGATCAAGTAACCCTCGCCGAATGCCGTGGCGAAACCTTCCTTGCCCTTCACGTCGAGCAGAAAATCCTCCGCATCAAGGTCAAGGCTTGTCCCGTCCATATCAAATGTGATGGGCTTTTTGCCAAGAATAGCGTCGACGGTGGCGGCAAGCACTTCGGGCTCTGCAATCTTTTTGCGAAACGCCGGGACCTGCTTGCCAAGGCGCTTGCCCAGGGTCTGGAAGTTCGGACGCAAGGCATAGTCCACATATTGCTCAAGGGCGGACGGATCGAGCACTACAAGATCTTTAACGTTCAGCTCTTCCTTGATGAGGTCCGCATAACGGTCAAGCGTTTGCCGGTCGCTGTCTTTTGCAAGGCGCAAAAACACCTGACGCAAAGGTTGGCGCAACTTGATGTTCGCGCCGGACCGCGCCGAACGGCCCAGATATACAAGCCGCAGCACCAGATCCATCGCATCATTAAGGGAACGGTCGATCAGGCTTTCATCCGCGATGGGCCAATCATCAAGGTGTATGGATTCTTTGGCGTCCCCGGTTGCGGATGCGAGGTTTTGATAAATCTCTTCCGAAACGAAGGGGGCTAATGGTGCCATCAGTTTCACAACGGTCAAAAGCGCGTCGTAAAGCGTGCGGAACGCTGCGCCGGCATCGTGGGGGTCTTCGGTTTCCCAAAAACGGCGGCGGTTGCGGCGCACATACCAATTGGACAGGTGCTCATCGACAAATGCGGAAAGCGCGCGTGTGGCCGCAGGCGCGTCAAAGTCTTCCAATGCGTGGGTCACGTCGAGGATCAGCTGATGACGTTTGGATTCCAGCCACCGGTCAATTTCCGGTCGCGCGCTGATGTGCTGGCTTGCGGCAAGGTCAGGCTTGGCAATGTTCGCGTAGGTCACAAAGAAGGAATAGACATTCCACAAGGTCAAGAAGAATCCAACATGGGATTGTTGAATATCTTTCCGATTGAAAGAAAGGTTTGTACCTGGAGGGTTATCGCTGAGGATATACCAGCGCAAGGGATCACAGCCTTCTTTGCCTAGTACATCCCAGGGATCCACCGTGTTGCCGCGTGATTTCGACATCTTGCGGCCTTCCTCATCGTTGATGAAGCCGAGCGCCACCACGTTTTTAAAGGACGAAGTGTTCTTGACCAGATCGGCAAGCGGCCCTGCGGGTGTCTGTTCATCGCCGCCATAGGTGAGAAGGGTTGATATGGCGTGGAGCGAATAAAACCAGCCGCGTGTCTGATCCATCGCCTCTGAAATAAAGTCCGCCGGAAAACGCTCGGCGAATTTTTCGGGCTCCTCAAAGGGGTAGTGCCATTGCGCATAGGGCATAGCACCGGAATCAAACCACACATCGATGGTTTGGGGTTCGCGGGTGTATTTCTTGCCGTCCTTTTCAATGACAATGTCATCCACGTAAGGCCGGTGCAGATCGAGGGTCGATTGATCCTTGCCAGTCAGTTCCGAGAGTTCCGCAACCGAGCCAACGCAGATCGCATCGCCGTCTTCGGCTTTCCAAATCGGCAGCGGACAACCCCAAAACCTCTCGCGGCTGATGGCCCAATCGATGTTGTTTTCAAGCCAACGGCCAAAGCGTCCATCTTTCACGTGGCCGGGGACCCAATTGATATCCTGGTTATTGGACAGGAGCTTGTCCTTCACCGCCGTAGTGCGAATGTACCAGCTCGTCTTGGCAAAGTGCAAAAGCGGCGTGTCATCGCGCCAGCAATGGGCGGTGGCGTGTTTAATGCGCGCCGAGCGGTAAAGCGGCCCACGTTCTTTCAGATCACGGATGATCTGTTTGTCGGCATCTTTAAAAAACTGCCCGGTATATGGGCCGTCGCCTTGCTTGTCTTCAGGAAAGCGTAAGCCCGAAAGCATCTTGCCGTCTTGCCCGGCGGAAAACAGCACCGGTAGATTATGCCGCTCACCTACCTCAAGGTCGCCGTAGGCCGAAGCGTTGTGGATGATGCCGGTACCGGTATCCACTTCCACACCCGGATCGATGAAGACGGTGTAGATGTTTTCCATATTGGTGTCGTTGGGCGCCACGCCGCGCAGAACAGGCTCATAGTGCAGGCCGACGAGTTCTTCGGGCTTGATGTCGCGCGTGATTTCAAACTCCTCGCCTTCAAACACTTCCTCGGCAAGGGGTTTTGCCACGATCATCAACTCGGTGGGCGCGGCCTCGCGCTTATGTTGGCCCGGTGCGGCCACAAGGGCGTAGGTCGCATGCGCCGAGATCGACATGCCCACGTTGGCGCCAAGCGTCCAGGGCGTCGTCGTCCAAGCCATGAGCGAGACGGGGCGTTTTTCGCTCCCATCGATGATCCCGCGCGCCACCAACATGTCGCGGTCCAATGTGAACTTCACCCAGACGGCGGGGTCGTCCACATCTTCTTTCATGCCCTGGCTTACTTCGTGATCGGCGAGGGAGGTGTCGCAACGCGGGCAGTGCATGGTGGTCTTGTAATCTTCGTACAAAAGACCGCGGTCCCAGAAATTTTTCAGGATCCACCATTCGCTTTCGATGTAGTTGTTTTCATAGGTGACGTAAGAGCGATCGAGATCGACCCAAAAGGCGATGCGGTCGGTGAGCTTGTACCAATCCTGGGTGTAACGAAATACGCTCTCCTTGCAGAGGGCGTTGAACTTTTCGACGCCAAATTTTTCGATGTCCTGCTTGCCGCGAGATTGAATTTCTTTTTCAACCTCGATTTCCACAGGAAGCCCGTGGGTGTCCCAGCCGCCGCGCCGGTCCACGTGATAGCCCTGCATGGTTTTGAAGCGGCAATAAAGATCCTTCACCGCGCGGCTGGAGACATGGTGGATGCCCGGCTTGCCGTTCGCCGTGGGCGGGCCTTCGTAAAAGACCCATGAGCCTTTGCCGCCGTCCTTGGCGATGGCCTTCAGCTTGGTGCCCTCGGCCTCCCATTTCTTGAGGATGTCTTCCTCGAGGGCAGGAAAACTCACCTTGGAATTGACGTCTTTGAACATGGGTGGCTCGTGAACTCATTGGGGTGGGGCGGCCATGGGCGCGCCTTGCGTTGGCCCGCTCATAGCAAAAGGGCGGGCCCGCGGAAAGCCCTGGTTCGGGCGCGCCGTGCGCCATGCGTTTGAAATCCTTCCCGCGACCCTCTATCTCTCAATTCAAAGGGGCGTATTCATGCGATTTGGGCGTTTTATCTCACTTGTCAGTTTGTGCCTGTTCCTGGGGACAGGGGCGCTGGCTGATGAGGCCCCAACCCCTGACGAGATCATTGTGATCACGGGCACGCGGAGCCAACAGCCCGCAGCGGATCAGGCCGGGAACACCGCCAAGCTCGATGGCGAGGAGATCGCCTTCATTCACGCCGATCATATGGCCGAAGCGCTCAACCGCCTGCCAGGTATCAATATCCATCGGGGAAATGGGGCCGAGCACCTAACCGCCATTCGGTCGCCTGTTCTTACCGGCGGGGCCGGTGCAGGCTCGTTTCTTTATCTCGAAAACGGCGTGCCCATGCGCGCGGCGGGCTTTGCCAATGTGAACGGGCTTTTTGAAGCGCACGGCGAAATAGCTCAAGCCATTGAAGTGGTGCGCGGACCGGGCAGCTCGCTTTATGGCTCCAATGCGGTGCATGGACTGATCAATGTGATCCCGCGAGCGGGAGAAGGAACTGAGGGCTTTCTTGAAGGTCTTGGCGGATCATTTGGCCGCGCGCGTGTGAACGGCTGGGTCAGCGAAGAAAGCGGCGCGCACCAGTTTGTGCTTGGCGGAACGTATCTGCACGAAGACGGCTTTCGCGACGATGCGGGGCTAGATCAAACCAAAATGACAACCCGGCACCTATGGGACGGCGCGGTATGGCGCGGGGACACGGTCGTCAGCTTCACGCAGCTGAACCAGGAAACAGCGGGCTTCGTGCGCGGACCAAACGCCTATGACAATAGCGATCTTGCCCAAAGTAATGATGATCCAGAAGCCTTTCGCGATGCTTACGCATTTCGTGTCTCAAGCCGGTGGGAGAGGGAGGTTTCATCTGGCGCGCGATTGTCGCTAACCCCTTACGCGCGCATGAACGAGATGGAATTTCTCATGCACTTTCTGCCGTCCGAAGCGCTTGAAGAAAGCGGGCATGCCAGCGTGGGGCTTTTAAGCGCGCTTTATCTGGACGTGAACGGCGGCGAAGTGATCATCGGTGCGGACGCAGAATGGACCAATGGCTTTTTGCGCGAGACGCAAAGCCTGCCAAGTTTTGGAAGTTTTCCCCAAGGCGTGCACTACAACTACGATGTCAGCGCAACTGTTCTTGCGGGCTACATCCACAGCGAATGGCCCATTGGGGACCGCTTTCGGCTTGTTGCGGGAGCAAGGGTTGAGCATACAATTTTTGACTACGACAATCAGACTACCAATGACACGGTCGGGCGCTATCAACGTCCCGCTGATCGCCGGGATACGTTCACGACGTTCAATCCACGGGCGGGATTGGTTGCCGATCTAAATGATCATTGGACTGCCTTTGCCAATTACGCGCGAGGGTCCCGTGCACCGCAGACCGCCGATCTTTACCGCCTTCAGATCAATCAAAATCTTGGCGAGATTGATTCTGAAACAATTGACAGTTTTGAAGTCGGCATAAGGCGGCAGGCGGGGCCAAGCTGGTTTGAATTCACCGCCTATGGGATGGAAAAAGACAACTTCTTCTTTCGCGATACGGACGGCTTTAACGTTTCTGACGGGCGCACGCGCCATGTGGGAATTGAAGTAGCGGTGGAATGGCCCATAACGGATTGGTTTGCGCTCGCCGCCAGCGGCACCTATGCGCGGCACACCTATCGCTTTGATAATACGGTGGCTGTTAATTCCACTGAATCCATTTTTTCAGGCGATGACGTTGATACCGCTCCGCGCACGCTTGGGAACCTGCGTCTGATTTGGACGCCGCGCGATGACATTCGGGGTGAGGTCGAATGGGTACATATGGGGCGTTATTATACCGACGCTTCAAATGCGCATCTTTATCCAGGTCACGACCTGATCAATCTGCGCCTGTCCTGGCAGGTCGATGATCATTGGGGCGCTTTCATTGCTTTGCGAAATGCCACCGGAACCGACTACGCCGAACGGGCGGATTATAGCTTTGGGTCGGAACGATATTTCCCGGGGGAACCGCGAGCGCTGGAACTAGGGATAAGTCGCCGGTTTTAAAGGCGAAATGGGTGCTATTATTTGCCCGCAAATAGGGTGAGCTTCTGTGCTAAGTAAAGATATGGGACAGATTTTAGGAGGACTGCGATGAGGCGCGGCAAACGTTTTGCGACTCTAACAACCTTGCGGCGCACGATTGCGGCGATGCTGATCGCCATAGGCTTTGCGGGGCTATTGAACGCCTCTTTCGCTCAGGAAGAGATGCAGCCGGTTGAGACGGCGCCCTCTGTGCCTGTGACCATCGAAATCATAGAGCCGAACTCTGAAGCCGAAGACTTGGTGGCCGCGGAAACAACTTCTGATCCGCTCGCTCTTTTGTTGCCAAGATCTGACCGGGCCGTGCTGCTTGAGCTTCATGGCGCCATCGGACCCTCGCTTGCCCATTATATCGTGGGTGGCATCGAAGCAGCGCAAGACGATGCCTCGCTGATCATCCTGGAAATGGATACGCCGGGCGGGCTCGATACCTCCATGCGCGAAATCATTCAGGCGATCCTTGCTTCCGAAGTGCCGGTGGCAACCTATGTGTCACCTGCGGGGGCGCGGGCGGCAAGCGCGGGCGCCTTCATTCTTTATTCCAGCCACATTGCCGCCATGGCGCCGGGAACCGCGGTGGGCGCAGCAACACCGGTCCAGATGGGCGGCGGTGAAAGCTCCTCGCCAATCCCAAGCGAGGACCCTGAAGGCACTGGCGAAGAGGAGGTCGAATTAGAGCCCCTTCCCGAGGGCGCCAGCGCCACCGCGCCGCGCACGCCCCTTGATGCAAAAGCGATGAACGATGCATTGGCGCTTGCCCGTAGTCTTGCCGAATTGCGGGGCCGCGAGGCGGAATTTGCCGAAGCCATGATCCGCGACGCGGAAAGCGTCAGCTCAAGCGAAGCGCTGGAACGCGGCATTATTGAATTTATGGTGCGCGATTTGGATTCATTGCTTGCCGCAGCAGACGGCATGACCGTTGAGGTGGCGAGCGGCGAGATTGAAGTGCAAAGCGCCGATCTTGGCATTGAGCGTGTGCCCATGAATTGGGTGCAGCAGATCATCACCATGATCACTGACCCCAATGTGGCATTCATCCTGATGAATTTCGGCATGCTGGGAATTTTGATCGAGCTATATAATCCGGGATCGATCCTTCCCGGCGTTGTCGGCGTGATCTGCCTGATCCTGGCGCTTTATGCGTTCAGTGTTCTGCCGTTCTCCGCCACCGGGCTTGCGCTGGTCCTTGTCGGCTTATTGCTAATGGGGGCAGAATTATTCGTGGTGTCTGGCGGTGTGCTCGCCATCGGCGGGTTCATTGCCTTTGCTATAGGAGCGTTCTTCTTGTTTGATTCTCCCATCGCTGAATTCCGTTTGGACTGGCGCGTGCTTTTGGGCACGCTGGCGCTCTTTGCTGCCCTGCTGTTTCTGGTTGTCACCTATGCGCTTAGCGCTTTGGGGCGCAAAATCACCTCTGGGCCGGAAGAGCTAATCGGCATGATGGGTAAGGTGGTCGAATGGGACGGGACAAAGGGTATTGTTTTTCTCGACGGTGAAAACTGGCAGTCGCGATCGCAAACTCCACTAGAACCCGGTCAGGCGATTGTCGCCACCGAACGGGACGGAAATTTTCTGATTGTAGAAAGCGTTTAAGCTGCATGGTGTATCATGCGATCCCCCAGCTAGGAGCAATACATGGCTAACCTACTACCCCTTCTCGGATTTTTATTTTTCGTCGGCTTTATTTTGCTGCAAATCTTCAAGATCCTGCGCGAATACGAACGGGCGGTCATTTATACCCTTGGTCGTTACACAAGCACCAAAGGGCCCGGACTGATCATCCTAATCCCGTTCATCCAACAAATGGTGCGCGTGGACATGCGGACCCTTGTGCACGACGTGCCGCCTCAAGACGTGATCTCCAAAGACAATGTTTCGGTGAAAGTGAATGCGGTGATTTATTACCGCGTTGTGGACGCCAACAATGCCATCAACAAGGTCGAAGATTACATGATGGCGACCAGCCAGCTCTCTCAAACCACGCTGCGCTCGGTGCTCGGCAAGCATGATCTGGACGACATGCTAAAAGAGCGCGACAAGCTCAACCACGATGTGCAGGAAATCATCGACCAACAGACCGATGCCTGGGGCATCAAAGTCTCCAATGTGGAGATTAAACACGTGGATCTTGACCCTTCGATGATCCGCACCATCGGCAAGCAGGCGGAAGCCGAACGGGAACGGCGCGCCAAGGTCATCTCGGCGGACGGGGAATTCCAAGCGGCGGCCAAGCTGGCCGAAGCGGCCAAAACTCTCGCCACAGAAAGTGGCGCTATGCAGCTCAGGTATCTTGGCGCGCTTCAGGAAATCGCTGGTAACAAGACGAACACCATCGTCTTCCCGGTGCCCATGGAAGGGGCGGGCGATTTTCTACCCAAACTATTGGGCGGCGGGTCATCCTCAGATAACAGCTAGTTCTTGGCTTGTGCGTTCTGGGGCGCGGGGGTAAAGAGCGCCCTTTGCCGTGCTATATCAATAGGGCCATGACCACAGACGACAGCAAAGCGCTTGTATTATTCTCGGGCGGGCAGGACTCAGCGACCTGCCTGGCCTGGGCGTTGAACCGTTTTGCCCATGTGGAAACGGTCGGATTTGACTATGGCCAACGCCACCGGATTGAACTCGACATCCGCCCCCAGGCGCGCAATGCGGTTGCGGCAGTTATGCCGGATTGGGCAAGCCGTCTTGGCGATGACCATGTGCTGGACGCGGGCCTTTTGGGCGCGATCTCCGACACGGCGCTTACGCGCGACGTAGAAATCACCATGGGCGAAAATGGTCTGCCCACGACATTTGTGCCGGGCCGGAACCTTTTATTCTTCACGCTTGCCGGCGCCTTGGCTTATCGCCGAGGCATTCGTCATATCGTCTCTGGCGTATGTGAAACGGATTATTCGGGCTATCCCGATTGCCGTGATGAAACTGTGAAGGCCATGGAACATGCGCTTAACCTGGGGATGGATACGGACTTTATGCTCGACACTCCGCTCATGTGGATCGACAAGGCCGCCACGTGGGGACTTGCCAATGATCTGGGCGGCGCAAAACTGGTGGATGTGATCATCGAAGAAACGCACACGTGCTATGAAGGCGACCGCACGCATCGGCATAGTTGGGGCTATGGCTGCGGGAAATGCCCGGCATGTGAATTGCGCGCCAAAGGCTTTTCCACTTATCAAACGGCGAAAGCTACCGTGCACGGATGACCTATTCTGTTAAAGAGATCTATTACACGCTTCAAGGCGAAGGCGCGCAAACCGGGCGGCCCGCTGTGTTCTGCCGCTTTGCCGGTTGCAATCTGTGGTCGGGGCTTGAGCACGACCGGGCACGGGCAATTTGCACCTTCTGCGATACAGACTTTGTGGGCACCAATGGGCCGGGCGGCGGTAAATTCAAAGCCGCCGAAGATTTGGTTGATGCGGTGGCCGTGCAATGGCCCGAAGGCACGGGCGGAACCCCGCTGGTGGTATGCACAGGGGGCGAACCTTTGTTGCAGCTCGATGGACAATTGGTAAGGGCGTTCCACAAGAAGGGCATCAAAGTGGCGGTGGAAACCAACGGCACGCTCGTCGCGCCGGAAAGTATCGACTGGATCACCGTCAGTCCCAAGGCCGATGCGAAGGTGGTGCAAGTGCACGGCAATGAGTTGAAATTGGTCTATCCACAAGAGCGGGCAAAACCCGAACAGTTTGCCCATCTCAATTTTGCGCATTTTTTTCTGCAACCCATGGACGGGCCGGACCGGGCAGCAAATACCGAAGCATCCGTTGCTTACTGCAAAGCCCATCCGCAATGGCGGCTTAGCCTGCAAACGCACAAATTGATCGGGCTGCCCTAAGCGAAGGCCGGCCGAAGCGATGCGTCGACCGGCCTTGCGAGGGTAAGAGGTGCGACTTTAGTTCATCTCCGAAGATGGTTCTGGGCCAAAAAACGATGCGAACTCCGAGGCCCACAGGCCAAATGCATCGCGGGCGTCGGTGAAGCGGTCCTCGCGGTCGGACACCGGTGCATAAATATGGGGCGTGCGACCATCGCGTAGTGCCGCAACCATTGTTCCGTCTGGCCCTGCTCGCCACGTCATTTCCATGATGGTGTTACCGCGAATGCGATCTTGTATGCGAGCGCCACCCAAATGGGAACCTGTGGTCTGTTCCTCGTATTCGGTAACAAAGATAAGTGCCGGTGAGATGATCAGCGTGTTTTCACTCGGTTCATCGGTTAGTAGGCCTGTTGCATCGAAAACTTCAAGCATCGTGGCATGAAAATCGATGGCAAGTTCGTCAACATATTCGGGACGCAATCGCAAATCATAAACTTGGCGATCGGGCATCTCGTTCCGAACTGGTTCAATATAGATGCTCTTGAATTGGAAACTGCCAAGTTCCGCATGCTGATAAAATTCCATGTATCCGCTGTTTTCAACTGCTTCGAGGCCAGCGAGCGCGCTGCGGTCGACAGTGTCCATTTCCGCAGATGCCCCCAGCGGCATCATCATAAGACCTAGTGCAGCACCGAGAATAATGGATTGGATGGCGGTTGCCTGCCCAAACAGAAAATCTAATGGTCTGATCATGAATTTAGCCCCTTCAGCTTCATAGTAAAAAGCTGCGACCCCCAAGCCCGCGCTTACTCCAGATGGGCGTGAATATAGGCGGCAAATGGAGGGCGGATCATTACAAGTTGGTTAGTTCACAGGGACTTGAACTTAAAACACGATTTCGCGCGGGAAAGGGGTATTTAAAACCGACGTATGGGTTTTGCCAACGGCCTTGCGGATATGGGGTTATCTTCGGTGAGTTCATGAATTTCGGCATAAGCCCCTTCCAGGACTAGCGCCAAGCGTTTGGACAGATCGGTGCCGTGTTCGCGAAAAATGGCGGCCGAGCGCTCAAGGCGAGCTTTGACCAGCGCAAGATGGCGGTCAAATTGCGCCAGCGATGCGGCGCTTTCAAAGGCCCGGGTCGGCTTTGGCAATGCTAGCCCGCGAGGACCAGCGGTTAAATTGATGTGAGGCAGTTTCAATTTGAACTGCGCTGGCTCACCTGTCGCCACTTCAAGCGTAAAACTAGTGTCACCGATCAAGTGATATCCGCCGTGACCGGTGCTTTCGGCGATGGCATTGAGCTCATCAATGATATCTGCATAGCGCTCGGCAAGCAGGGTACGTTTATTCGTGTCATCTGTTTCACGAGCTGATTTGCAAAGCGACATGCATTCGTTGATGAGCTCTTCTATGTGGCAAAGGCCCAACATGGATGCCTCGACGACGCTTATGGCACGGGCCATATTGGCGCGCGTCGAGGCTTTGTGGGGCGAGGACCGTCGCGCCATAATATGCAAGGCTTTGAGAACGGTGGCGTCAGGGCCGCGTTCGTTTTCATCATCTTTTCGGCGCGCAGTGCGTTGCGCTTTTGTTTGCTTTTTGAGCAGCTTTTTTGAAAGACCAAACATGCTGACCCCGAAGTTAACGCGTCAAAAATCGGAAAAGCTTCCGAGCAATTGGAGTAGAGTTTAGCTATGGCGCTGGAAGATTTCGTTAAACAGGCTGGTTAATGCGGCAAACCCTAATTCGTTTCGTAATGAGACTCGTGCGCCGGGCCCATGGGGGCTGGACCCGGCTTAAGCGCCCCGTAACACTGGGGGTTAAGGCAGCGATCTATGATGAAGAGGACCGGGTATTGCTCGTTAAGCATAGCTATGTGGGCGGCTGGCATTTACCCGGCGGCGGTGTTGGCCGGGATGAACGCTTGGTTGATGCCGCGCGGCGCGAGGTTATGGAAGAGCTGGGCCTTACGCTAAGGGGCGAACTTCCGATGGTGGGCGTCTATTTTGCGCCTCACCAAGGTAAATCCGACCACATTGCGCTTTTCCGCGTGGCGGCGTGGGAGGGCGACATTCAGACCAATTGGGAAATCGCGGAGGCGGCGTTTTTCCACCTCCACGATCTGCCCGACGGAACAACAGCCGCGACGAAGCGGCGGCTTGAAGAAATGGGCGGCATACGTGCCATCTCTGACAAATGGTAGCGGCGTTTAGGCCGCTACCGTATCCACCAGGATAATCTCACTGTCTTCCTGGGCGGTGACCGTTATGCGGCTTTCATCCTTGATGGCCGCCCCATCGCGCGCGTTGAGTTGCGCCCCGTTTATGGCGATGGCACCGGTGGCGGGCACGAGATAGACAAAGTGCCCAGGTTCAATGTCATAGGTGACGCTTTGCCCGGCGTTCAGGCTAGCGGCCAACACCTCACCATCAGTGCGAATGGGCAGGGCGTTGCTTTCTGCACGTCCTGAGGCAAGCACCTCGAGCTTTCCAGCCCGATCACCTTTGGGAAATTTTGCGGCTTCCCAATAGGGCTCACCGCCGGTTTCCTCAGGTACAATCCAGATCTGAAAGACTTCAACTGGTTCGTCCTGCTCGTTCCATTCTTCATGCAAAATGCCTTTGCCGGCAGACATGACCTGGACATCGCCGGCGCGGGTGTGGCCTTCGTTACCAAGGGAGTCGCGATGGGTTATGACGCCTTTGCGAACATAGGTGACGATTTCCATATCGCGATGCCCGTGGCGGGCAAAGCCGCTGTGAGGCTTGATCTGATCATCATTCCAAACCCGCAAGCGGCCCCATTGGTCGCGGGCAGGGTCTTGGTATTCTGAAAAGCTGAAATGGTAGTTGGCGTTGAGCCAGTCGTTCTGAAACTGGCCAAGAGAGCCAAAAGGACGAACTTCAATCATGGGGAACCTCTGGGGTCGCGTGGGATTGGTGTTTACAGATCAATATAGGTAGTTGCGATCCATTCTCAAGGCACTGCGGTCGCGTACAAAAGAAAACGCGCCTCGGCGGGCCAAGACGCGTTCCCCAAACCCTATGCGGAATAGAGCTTAGATGGGTTCCCACGAGAAGACCGAGCCGGTATTGCCCACATCCTCATAGGACGCTTTCATGGCGGGAAGGGCGTGGTTGAGAATTGTTGCCGGCTCCCACCCTTCCACTTTGCCGAGGGCGCGGATTGGGCGCGGCTGGTTGAAAAGGAAGATCTCGTTGCCGCGGACCGCAAAGATTTGTCCGCTTGTGTCTTTCGCATCGTCCGAACACAGAGCAACTGCAAGCTGCGCAACCTGATCAGCGCGCATCATGTTCTTCATTCTTTCAACGCGTTTGGCGCTTTCATCGTCCTTGACGGGGATCGAAGCAATCATGCGCGTCCAGGCAAAGGGCGCAATGACGTTCGAGCGTACGTTCTTGAGCGCGCCTTCCATGGCGATAATGCGGCTAAGCCCCACGATGCCCATTTTTGCCGCCGCATAGTTTGCCTGGCCGATGTTGCCGATCAGCCCCGAGGTTGAGGTGAACAGAACGAATGAGCCATTTTCTTGGTTGCGGAAATGGTTCACTGCAGCGCGCGTCACATTGTAAGAGCCATTGAGGTGGACATTGATCACCGCGTCCCAATCGGCGTCATCCATCTTGTGGAACATGCCGTCACGCAGGATGCCCGCCGGGCTGATCACACCGTGCATCCCGCCAAAGGTATCCATGGCCTGTTCGATCATGGCCTTCGCGCCGGACATTTCAGCGACGCTGTCGGAATTGGCGACCGCTTCTCCGCCCGCGGCCTTAATTTCGTTGACCACTTCTTGCGCCGGGCTGGCTGAGCCTTCGTCGCCGCCTGAAACGCCGCCACCCAGATCGTTGACCACGACTTTGGCGCCTTCCTTTGCCGCTAAAAGCGCGCATTCCTTGCCAATCCCGCGCGCCGCGCCGGTCGCCAGAACCACTTTTCCCTCAAGAACACCCATTTTCAGGTCTCTCCCGTTGATTTGATTAACCAATTTGCGCCGAACCTAGCTGACATTTCCTCAGGCCGCCAAGAAGATTCCTATTGCAGGTGGCGAAGGGTCACAGTATATCCTTCGTTCATTCGGCATTCAGGCCGAATATTATTTGATAAGTATCATGATTACGAACCGCCATTTTCGATCCCTACGACGACCGCTTGGGCGTCCGGCAACGCCGGGCGCTAGCAAGCTCGCGTGGACGATGGCGACGTAGGACACCTCACCTCATTCGCGCGAGCCCCATCAGATGGTTCAACAAAAATGCGCGAGTTTCCAAATGTACACCCTAGTTCAAGAGCGTCCCTCGGACGCGCCCACAATCGAAAGACTCTATGACGCTGCCTTTGGGCCCGGCCGCTTTGCCCGGACGGCTGAACGTCTGCGCGAAGGCAATGCCCCCATTGCAGACCTTTGCTTTATTGCCGAAGAAGATGGCGCGCTGGCGGGCTCGGTTCGGTTTTGGCCGGTGATGGCGGGCAAAACGCCGGGTCTGATGCTGGGGCCTCTGGCGGTGCAGCCCCATCGGCGGCGCAACGGTATGGGTATTGCGCTTGTTCAGGCTGGCCTTGCGCGTGCCGCTCAAGCGGGCGTGCCCTTTGTTTGTTTGGTGGGTGACGAACCTTATTACAGCCGCGCGGGATTTGGGGTTGCGGCGGTCGGACGGTTCCAAATGCCCGGACCGGTGGATGCGCATCGATTGCTAGTGAAGGATCTCAATAAACAAGGCGCGGCGGCCAAGGGGTGGGTCTGTGCTGCGCGCGGATTTGCGGACCTAGCGGCCTTCGCGCCACCAACCGCCCAAAAGCAAGCCGCCAATCAATAAAAGCGCTAGAAATGGCGGAACCATCGGGACCTCGCGGACGGCCCGTACGGTGTATTGCTCATTGCGTACGAGCCCGGCCCAGTTGAGGCCGGTTGCCGAACGGCCCGCGCGCGTGCGGCGCAAGGTCGGCAGCTCTGGCGCGGCGCTATCACCGAGCCAGAAGGCGCCCCCGCCTGATGCCTGCACCAACGCCTCGGTGGGTTCGGCTGAAACACGTACGTCCTCAAACTCAAGGGCGTTGAGGACACCGGACGCCACAACAGAAGTCAGCATATCATCGCCAAGACGATAAAGCCCCAGTTCGCTTACCGGGACCATGGCCGTAAACAAGCCCGGTTCGGTCACTTGAAGCTCGACCGTTTCTTCCGTGCCGTCGGGCCGCGTCACGATCACCGGCTCTACCGTATCTTCCATGGTGCGGCGGGTGATGCGCATTTCTTCGCCCAAAACCTCGCCGGACAAAACCTCTTCGTCGAGTTCCGGCTCGCGCATCAGCCAATGGGCAAGGCGGCGCAAAAGCTCCGCCTGCGGACCACCGCCTTCATAGCCGCGCGTCCACAGCCAGGCGTGGTCAGACAACAGTTGCGCGACGCGGCCCTCGCCCACGCGGTCGAGCACCAAAAGCGGATCGCCCGTTTCGTCGCTCATTACGGTTTCGCCGCTCACGGTTTCCGCATTTATTACGCGGAACCAGCGGCCCCAGCTTGGCCCGGTCTCGCCATCGTTAGCACCGGGCAAGGCCGTGGTCACCGGGTGCCGGGCGCCGCGGTCGGTAACTTCGGCGCGGAAGGGAACTTCTGTCACATCGCCTGTCGGCTGCGCGGGCAGGATGCCTGCCAGAGGCGTGCGATAAAGGCTGAGATAACTCGCGAACGAAGGCCCCGCCGCGGTTAAGAGCGCGCCGCCTTGTTCCACATAGTTGGCAATATTGGCGAGGTAACTGGGGTGTAGCACACTGCGCCGCCGGTAACGGTCAAAGATGATGAGATCAAATTCATAAAGCCGTTCGGAAAATAACTCCCGCGTGGGGAAGGCAATCAGCGATAACTCGTCAATTGGCGTCCCATCTTGTTTTTCAGGGGGGCGCAAAATCGTGAAGTGCACCAGATCAACAGAAGGGTCAGATTTAAGGAGATCGCGCCAGGTGCGCTCGCCCGGGTGCGGCTCGCCCGTGACCAGAAGCACGCGCAACCGGTCGCGCACACCGTTAGGCGTTATCACCGCGCGATTATTGGCAAGGGTAAGTTCTTCAGGGCCGGGTTCCACCTCCACTTCGATCACGTTCTGACCGCCGTGGGCAATGGGGATGGTGATCTGATGATCTTGGCCAATGCGCGCGCTTTCCGGTGCGACCTCTTCGCCATCGATCCGAACAGTCAAGCGAACGGGCGCCCCGCTGCGATCTTCCGTACCATGATCATTCACACGAACGGTCAGCGTGACTGAATTGCCGACAATGCCAAACACGGGCGCCTGGATAACCGACAGGATGCGATCGCCTTCATCCGGGTCACCGGTTAAAAGGACATGGACAGGGGCGTCAAAACCAAGTTGTTCCGCATTTTGAGGGACGTCGTGGATTTGCCCGTCGGTTAGCATCAGAACCCCCGCCAACCGTTCTGGCGGTACATCACTAAGCGCCCGCGAAAGCTCACTAAAGGCGCGCGTGCCCTGTCCGCCGCCATCCGATCGGTCGCCGGCCACATCAACCACGCGCAACTCCACGCCCGCCATGGCTTCAATGCGCATCTCAATCAAACGGCGGGCTTCGGTCGTTACCGCGGCGCGATCGCCGATGTCTTGGCTCGCGCTATTGTCGACGGCAAGGATGGCGATGTCGGGTATGGCCTCGCGATCTTCCTGCACCAAAGATGGGTTGGTCAGCAGTGCGGCAAAGGCAGCAAGGCAGGCGGTGCGGATCCACGCGGCCCGCGCATTGCGGACGATCGCCAAGATGATGAGGGCCAGACCACCAAGGCATAGTACTGCCAGCAAGGGAAGCGGGATCAGCGGCGCGGTGGCGATGGTCCAGTTCATTGTCCCAACCTCTCAAGCAAGGCGGGCACATGCACCTGATCGGCTTTGTAATTGCCGGTTAGTGTGTACATGACAAGATTGACGCCAAAGCGGTTTGCGGTCTCCCGTTGCTCCGCACCGCCAGGGGTTACGGTGGCAAGAGGGCGCCCCCCTTCGTCGGTGGCCCAGGCAGCGGCGTAATCGTTTGAGCCGATAATAATGGGGCTTACCCCGTCCCGGTCCATGGACCCAAGGCCATCACCTGTTGCCGCCTCAACCCACAATTCGCCTCCGGCAAAACGGCCCGGGAAGGTACTGATGAGATAGAAGGCGCGGGTTAGCACGTGCCCCTCTGGCACCGGCGCGAGGGGCGGCACGTCAAGATCGGCAATCAGGCGCCGCAGGGCGCGGGTGCCATCTTGGGGCCCGCCGAAGGGACCCACGGCATCCGCATCGGCAGTATCGATCAGGACGGTGCCGCCGTTTCGCATATAGTTGGAAAGCCGCTCCATAGCTTCAGGGGACAGGGGAGGTTGGCTGGGGGATACCCGCCAATAAAGAAGTGGGAAAAATGCCAGCTCATTGGTTTCCAAATCAACTGCCATGGGCGCGACGGGTTCGACAGTTGTCCGTGCAAAGAGTGTTCGGGTAAGGCCCTCAAGTCCGGCACGTGCCATATCGTCGGATTCTCGGTCACCGGTCAGCACATAGGCCAAGTGAAGATCTGTGGCGGCTTCTACCGCCCATCGGTCTTCTGGGCTTAACTCACCATCTTGGGCGCGGGCATTTTGGGGAAGCGCCGATATTACAAGCGCCAAAGCGATTGCCGGTACCGCTGCCTGCCCCAGCCAGCGACGAATCGGAAGGTGCCCCGCAAAAATAAGGCTCAACGCAAGATCCGCAAGAAAGAGCATCAGGGCGGCAACAAGAAGGGCGGGCTTTAAGTTCGTGCCGCCATTTTCGCGAAAAGCGCGCACCTCAACATTGTCCGGCCACACCAAAGCAGCTTCAATCATGGTGCCGGGCGGCACCGGGTTCAGCGCATGCGCAGCGTCTTCTGCACCATAAAGCCCCGGGGGGTGACGCGGAGAGGGAAGGGTTGAGCGCAGTGCCGATGCGGTGACGGATTCGGCGGTTGCAGGGGGCGGCTGCATTCGTCCGTACCCGTCCATAACAGAAAGCGGCGCCAGAAGGGAGTGGCCTTCACCCGCTGCGGCTGCGTCGGCCAAGCCGGTGGAAAGGCGCATCAGGCGCCGCAGCATTTCCACATAAAGCCCTGACGCTGGAAGCGTTGACCAATCCTGATTTGCGGTGACATGGAATAAAACCGTCCAGCCCTGTTCGCGCCGGGCGCCTGTGACAAGCGGCGTGCCATCGCTAAGGCGTGCCCAGGTCTTTTCCGCAAGTGCCAATTCCGGTTCTGCAAGGACTTGTCGCGAAACTTGAACTTCTTCAGAGACGTCGATTCCTGAAAACGGGCCTTCATCATCAAAGGGCATCAGGCCCTGGGGCACATCCCAGGCCAGCGATCCGCCAAGGGAGCGATCCCCGATACGCAATATGACGGGCAGAAGGTCGTCGGTCTGCGCGGCAAGACGTGGCCCCGCAAAGCGGATCAGCAAGCCGCCGCTTTCAAGCCAGTCATGCACCATCAGGTAGTCATCGCCTGAGATACGGCCCACGTCGGTCAGGATAAGCGCCGTCACACCGCCGGTAATAAGCTCGGCAATGGTGCCCTCGCGCAATTCGGCAAAGGGCTCTAATGCGCGCCTCAGATAAAAGTCTTCGGACAAAAGCGGTTGGTCGTCATAAGCATTCCCGCCGGACACAAGACCGACCGCGCGCCGCCGCGCCCCTTCGTCAATTAGAACGGTCTGCCCGGCGGATTGAGAACCTTCAACTTCAAGGCGTGTGGTTTCGTTGCGCAATTCCAAAGGCAATTCGACTAGCGCCTGTGTTTCAGAGGCGCCTGCATCAAACGTGAAAGGCACCCGCGCCAAGGTTCGCCCCGCAACGCCTACCGCGCGTACATATCCTGCCTGAGGTTCGCCACTATCGCCTGTCAGGGCGCGGCGCAAGGTGATCAGAAATCCATTTCGCTCAGCTGTTGGCGGTAAAATGGCGATCTGCGCGGGACTGCCTTTTTCGATCAGTACCCTGAGCGTTCCAAGACCAGCAAGACGGTCCGCCAAAATGCTGCGGGTTGCGGTTTCCAGGCCATCGGAAAGCCAAATGATTTCGGCAGCGTCCCCCTCAATCAGTGTCGCGAGCTCGTCGGTGCGCGTCAGCAAGGTGTCATCACCAGCAAGATAGGGGGTGGGCGCAAGGGTTGCCGCGAGCTCTTGCGCTTCGGTGGCCCGCAACAGTGAAACCTGCGCGCGCGAGATGGTTGGTGCAGTTGATAGTAAGGCGACGGGTCGGCTTGATCGGTCCGCATCATCAATCAGCTCACGGATGGTGCGGGCGCGCATGTCCCAACTCGCAGCACTTGCCCAAGTGTTGTCGATGATGAGCACCAATGGCCCGCTGCCTTCGGTTTGGCGTGCGGCATTCCAGAACGGACCGGCAAGGCCCATGATCAGCAGCGCGGCAATGAGCAGCCGAAGCAACAACATCCACCAAGGCGTAAGGGCGGGGCTTTCTTCTGGTGTTTCGACGCCCAGGATCAAACGCACAGCGGGAAAATGCATACGCGTGGGGGCGGGCGGGGTTACCCGTAAAAGCCACCAGATCACCGGCAGACCCAGCAATGCCACCAGGATCCACGGGGCGATAAAGCTGAGCGGCAAGAACCCCATCATGCGGATAGCCCTTTTGCAGGACCCATGTCCGCATCACCAGCAAGGCGTGCGTAAAGGGCCAGCAGTGCTGATTGGGGGGCCGCGTCCGTGTGGTGGACAATGAAACTCCAACCCGCGCGCCGGGCCGCGTCTCCGATCGCGTCGCGGTGGGCTTCCAGTTTTTCGCGATATGTTGCGCGCAAGGATTCAGCCCGGCCCGCCAATAGGTGATGTCCCGCGCCGGTATCTTCAAACAGAATGCGCCCTTCGAAGGGCCAGCTTTCTTCGGCGGGGTCGAACACCTGTACGATGTGCCCGTGCATATCTTGTGCTGCCGCTTCGTTGATAAAGGCAACGATGTCTTCGGCGGGGCGGAGTAAATCGCTCACGAACACAAGGTTGGACCGCCGCAGCCTGTCATCAATAAGGGGCAGGGGGGAGGTGCCTTGCGCTGGCGCGGTGACCGTCATTGTCAACCCCTGCAGGGCTGTTTCGCCGCTGCGGGCGCGGGCATCTTGTGCAATGTCGCCAACACGCTCGCCTGCGCGGGTAAGCAGCAGGCCAAGCGCAAGGGTTAGCACTGCCGCGCGAAAGGCTTTGGGCTCCTGGGCCAAGTGCGAGCAATAGTCCATGGAAGCTGATCGGTCGCACCACATCCATACCGCCTGGGCCAGTTCCCATTCAGTTTCGCGCACGTAATGGTCGTCAGATTTGGCAGAGCGGCGCCAGTCAACGGCCGTGCGGGGATCGCCTTGCCGAAAATGACGGAATTGCCAGAAAGTTTCGCCAGCGCCTGACTGCCGCCGCCCGTGATCACCAGCGATAATGGTCGCGGCCAATTTTTCGGCCTCCACAAGCAAGGCAGGGAAAGCACGCGCGGCGGTTTCCGCAGCTGTGCGTTCGTGCGCGCCGCGGGGCATTTTGTGAGGTGGGTTTAGCGCGTCGGCCATTGCGCCCTTTTGTGCTCCTTGAAGCTTCAGGCGTCGATGCGGGCGGCAAGCCGTCCGATTACTGATTTGAGGGTATGCCCATCGGCGCGTGCGGCAAAGGTCAGCGCCATGCGGTGGCGCAGCACCGGTTCGGCGAGGGCGCGTACATCCTCAAGACTTGGCGCCAGGCGACCGTCGAGCAAGGCGCGGGCACGAGCGCCCAATGTCAACGCCTGACTGGCGCGGGGTCCGGGACCCCACGAAACTGCGCTTTGCACAAAATCTTCCGCGCCTTCACCGGGCCGCGCCGCGCGGACAAGTTCCAAAATGGCATCGACAACTTTTTCACCGACGGGAAGTTGGCGAACTAGGCGTTGGTATTTTTCAAGTTCCCCAGCGTTGAGAATTTCGGTTGGCTTGTATTCTTCCGCGCCCGTGGTTTCGAGCAAGATCTGCCGCTCTGCCTCGCGGTCGGGATAGTCCACATTGACTTGCAAGAGGAAACGGTCGAGTTGCGCCTCGGGCAGGGGGTAGGTGCCTTCCTGCTCAATGGGGTTCTGGGTCGCGAGCACATGGAAAGGGTGGGGCAGGTCATAGCGCTGTCCCGCCACCGTCACATGTTGTTCCTGCATCGCCTGAAGCAGCGCCGATTGGGTCCGCGGGCTGGCCCGGTTAATCTCATCCGCCATCAAGAGCTGACAAAAGACAGGTCCTTTGATGAAGCGAAAGGCGCGTTGGCCGCCATCGCTTTCTTCAAGCACTTCCGAGCCCACAATATCTGCGGGCATCAGGTCGGGGGTGAATTGGATTCGCTTTTCGCTGAGCCCAAGGACCGTTCCCAGGGTTTCCACCAGGCGCGTCTTGGCCAGTCCCGGAACCCCCACCAATAAGGCATGACCTCCCGCCAATAGGGTGATCAAGGTCTCATCTACAACCTGTGATTGACCAAAGACCACACGCGCAATTTCGTCGCTGGCGGTCCGGAGTTTGGCGCCTGCCGCTTCCACATCGGAAGGGGAGGCATTTTCAGCTTCTGTTCGCGTTTCCATGCTAGCAAGTATATCCTTCCCATTCGCGGAAGACACAACCGGAGTTTGGGGTGGGTCGGTCACGTTTCATTGAAGCCATTGTGACACGGCCACGGTTATAAATCCGGCTTTCATTTTGTTGCAGGGTTAAGCATTTTCTGCGGCAGTATTTTGGTGATAAGGGCGCCATCGGGCAATATGGCGGCCAAGGGTTATATGCGCGGCGTGCGCAGGACGGGGAGTTGAAGCATGGGTAGTCTCTTTCGAGGCCTTAGGACAATTTTTTCGATCATTTGGTGGCCCATCGCGGCGATCCGAAATGTCGTCTTTTCTTTGATCGCGCTTTTCATCTTCTTCGCCGTTCTGGCGGGAATGTTTCAGCCTGACCCCACCGTGCCTGATAATGTGGCGCTGGTGATCAACCCCATGGGCGTGATTGTTGAGCAAAGCGCACAGCAAGACCCGACCCAGGAACTGATCAACGATATGTTGGGCGGTGGCCCACCTCCTGAAACCGAACTTGGTGATGTGCTTGACGCGCTCGAGTTGGCCGCGACCGATGACCGGATCGAAGCCGTCGTCCTGCACCTCGACAATATGTCCGGCGCGGGCCCCAGCTCGCTGCACCGCATTGCCCAGGCCATTGATGATTTCAAAGATAGCGGCAAGCCGGTTTATGCGATCGGTAATGGCTTTTTCGATTCGCAATACATCCTGGCCGCTGAAGCCAATGAAGTGATCATGCATCCTTTTGGCGCGGTCATCCTCACGGGCTATGGCCGCTATCGCAGCTATTATCGTGAGATGCTCGAAAACCTTCGGGTCAACGTGAATGTCTTCCGTGTGGGAACGTTCAAGTCCGCGATTGAGCCCTACCTCCGCGATGATATGTCAGACGCGGCGCGGGAAGCGAACCTCGGCTACCTCAATGTGCTGTGGGACAACTACACCCTCGATGTTGAGCAGGCGCGGAATTTTGCGCCCGGCACGATCAATCGGCAGATCACACAAGTCTCTGAGACATTGGTCAACGCGGGCGGTAATTTCGGCCAGGCGGCGCTTGATGCGGGATTGGTGGACGCGCTTATGTACGCGGATGAATACCGGGCTCACATTGGCGAGGTAGTCGGAATGGATGATGAGATCGGGAGCTTTAACCAAATCGGCCTCCACGAATATCTGACCGCCGCGCGCGAAGCCGGCAACCGTCGTGGCGACCAAATCGCCGTGGTAACGGCGGCAGGTGTCATTGTAAACGGTGAAGCACCCGCTGGCACCGCAGGCGGCGTGACAGTTGCCGGCCACATTCAAGACGCCCGCAACAACCCCGATGTCGGCGCGATTGTGCTTCGCGTGGACAGCCCCGGTGGTTCGGCGTTCGCATCGGAAGTGATCCGCCGCGAATTGGTGGTTGCCCGCGAACAAGGCCTGCCGGTCGTTGTTTCCATGGGTGATTTGGCGGCATCGGGCGGGTATTGGATTTCCACAGCGTCAGATGAAATTTGGGCCGCACCTACAACCATTACCGGGTCCATCGGCATTTTCGGAATGATCCCTACATTTGAAGGCTCGCTCGCTTGGGCCGGCATCAGTCGCGATGGTGTGGGTACAACCGATCTTTCGGATGGTCTGGATGTTGGGCGCCCCATCAACCCGGTGATTGCCGATCTCATTCAGCAAAGCATCGAAGATGGCTACGAAAAGTTCGTGAACCGCGTCATGGAAGCGCGCGGCATGACCTTCGAGCAAGTTGATTCGATTGCGCAAGGACGGGTTTGGGCCGGTGCGACGGCGCTGGATCTTGGTCTTGTGGATCAGCTTGGTGGTCTGGAAGACGCCATTGCGTCAGCCGCTCAGATGGCAGGTCTGGAGGCCTATGAAGTTGTGCCTTATGACGAAGAGCCCAAGGAGATCTGGCAGCAGATCGCCGAAAGCTTCTCTAGTGATGTCATGACCTTCTTTGGCTTTGAGCAGTCCTTGCCAGTGCCGCAGTTGCCAGAGCCGCTGTCATCCGAGCTCCAACGGGCCTGGGCCGATATGCGCTTGCTCACACAGCTCAATGACCCAAATAATGCTTATGTCATATGCTTGGAGTGCACACAGCACACCCAGTAACCCGTGTCGGCCCCCTTTGGGGTTCCGACACCGGGACCCCAAAGGCGAGGCTTAGGATGACCGGCGGCATCAGCCCCGACATTATGAAAGAGATCGAACGCGCGCAGCTTGACGCCAGCGGCGGGCGCGGCTTGCCGCCTATTCACAAATGGAACCCCGATAAAATCGTCGAGCTCGACATGCGCATCCATCGTGACGGGCGCTGGGACTATATGGGCTCGCCCATCGGGCGGAAGCGCATGGTGCGGCTGTTCTCGACCGTGTTGCGTAAAGATGACGACGGCGAGTTTTATCTCGTTACCCCGCCTGAAAAACTTCATATCCGCGTGGACGATGCGCCCTTTGTTGCGGTTGCCATGGAACAAAAGGGCAAAGGCAAGGATCAAGTGCTTGTCTTTACCACCAACGTGGGCGATGTCACCGCCGCTGGCCCCAACGCGCCCTTGCGAATGGAGATTGACACCAACACTGGTGAGCCTGCACCTTACGTGTTGGTGCGGGACCGGTTGGAAGCGCTTATCAATCGCGCCGTATTCTATGATCTTGTCGAACTGGGCACAGAAGAAGAAATCGACGGCTTAAAGCGCTTTGGCGTATGGAGCGGTGGTGTCTTTTTTCCTTTCGCAGATTCAAGCGACGTGAATACGGAATGACCGACATTGCTGACAAAAAAAGACGCGTTTTTGAGCGGGTGAGCTTTGAGGACGGGACGGCGCCCACTGATCCGCGCCTTATCAAATCCGATTTCCATTTTGAAGATGATATCACCCCAAGCCCGTCGCGCTTGCTGCGCCCTGCGGCGGTACTGGTGCCGATCATCGAGCGTGACGAAGATCTGACCATCTTGCTCACGCGCCGGGCCGACCATCTCGAAAGTCATTCAGGGCAGGTCTCCTTTCCCGGAGGCAAAATGCAAGATGAGGATGAGAATCACATCGCCACCGCCTTGCGCGAAACCCACGAGGAAGTGGGCATTTCGAAAACACATATCGAACTCATTGGCCAGCTCGACCCCTATGAGACCGGCACCGGCTTTATCATTCAGCCGGTCGTGGGGTTTGTCGCACCCGATGTTGAGCTGGTGCTTGATCCCGGTGAGGTGGCGGAAGCTTTCGAAGTGCCTTTTAGCTTTCTTATGGACCCGGCCAATCATAGCCGCGAGCGCATGTTTTGGCGCGGAAAGATGCGCGAATTCTATGAAATGCCCTATAACGGTCAGCGCATATGGGGCGCGACCGCCGCCATGCTGGTGAATTTTTATACACGGCTATACGGACATGACTGATCTGCCTGAAACATTAGGTCCTCACACCTGGATAACCGACGCCCGCACCAAGTCCGTGATGGAATCGCTCGGGCAAGGCGCGGCGCGCTTTGTTGGCGGCTGTGTGCGCAACACGATTTTGGGCGTGCCCGTGGACGATGTGGATATCGCCACGGTCTTAAAGCCTGAAGACGTAGTGGCGCATCTGGAACGCGCAGGAATTAAGGCTGTGCCCACAGGAATTGAGCACGGCACAATAACGGCGGTGGTGGACGGCAAGCCCTATGAGATCACCACCCTGCGGAAAGACGTAAAGACCGATGGCCGCCATGCGGAAGTAACGTTTTCCGCCGATTGGAATGAAGATGCCAGCCGCCGCGATTTCACCATGAACGCGCTTTACGCGGAACGGGACGGCACGTTGCACGACCCCATGGGGGGCTATGATGATGCGCTGAGCGGTTCTGTGCGTTTCATTGGTGAGCCCCAAGCCCGTATCAAAGAAGATTACCTGCGCATTCTTCGGTTTTTCCGTTTCAACGCCTGGTATGGCAAGGGTGAATACGACAAGGCGGGGCTTGCTGCCTGCGCGGCAAACAAAGCGGGCCTTAAAAAGCTTTCTGGCGAACGTGTGCAGAAGGAAACTTTGAAGCTTCTGGCCGCGCGCGACCCCATGCCCGCGATCAGGGCCATGGCGGCGGCGGGTATCCTCGTCGAAGTGTTACCAGAAGCGGCAAATTTTGAACGTTTTGCGGCGCTCACAGAAATTGAATCCCACCAGTTGTTTACCTCCGACCCTGTGTTGCGCCTTGGGGCGCTTTTGACCGGTCAGGAAATTGAAATCAATGCCCTTGCGGATCGGTTGAAACTGTCAAACGAGGTGCGCGACCGGCTCATTCGGATGCATACGGATAAAACACCGTTGGTGAGTTATCTCTCCATTCGCGAGGTGCGCAAGGCGCTTTATTGGATGGGCGCGGGTACTTTCAAGGATTGCGTGATGCTCCACTGGGCCGTGGACCCCAAACTCAATAATGCGGTGCAATGGCGCGCGCTTCTGGCAATTGCCGACAGTTGGGAAAAGCCCAAATTCCCGCTCACGGGCGAGGAAGTCATGGCCGCGGGCGTGCCCGAGGGCCCCATGGTGGGCCGCATTAAGCGCCAGGTGGAAGAATGGTGGGTGGACGTTGATTTCCTCGACGACCGCCTTTCCATCGTCGAACGCCTGAAAGCCATTGTGCAGGCGACGGTTTATTAGGCGATAAAGGGGGAGGGATCACGTGCCCTTAAACGAACTTGCCGATCTGGGCAGTGTAATTGCGGCGCTCGCCGTGGTGATGACGCTTCCTGTGCTGATCATTTCCATTCGTCAAAACACCAAGGCACAGCGGGCGTTGGTGGTTGACAGCCTTTCAAAGGCCATTGCCGATATTAATGTGCCGCTGACGCAAGATCCCGCCATTGGGGCGGCGCTTCAGGCCGCCACCGAAGACTGGTATGGCGCCACGCGCGAGCAACGCATCAGGGCGCACTACTTTTTCTATTCGATCTTCAAATTGCACGAAAATGCCTGGTACCAAATGCGTGCGGGGATTTTGGAGCGGCAAATTTGGGAAGGTTGGGAAACAAATCTGCGCCTGTTTTATCACCGGCCAGGTATACAGAACGTTTGGTGGCCGGCACGAAAGGATTCCTACTCAAAAGAGTTTCGCGATCACCTTGCGGCGACGGTGCCGGTCCCCACGGGCGCGCTTGGTGATATTTTTGGGCCGCCGCCTGCATCCTAATACGCTTTGAGAAGCACCATCACCGCCATGGCCATGATAATCAAAGAGCCAATGGTGAAGAACGTTGCCCGCACTTCGTGAGACTTGGCCGTGGAATAAGCCCAAAAGTGCAGAACGCGGGTTGCCACAAAACCATAGAAGAAAATCTGCGCCAGCAAAAGGCTTGGTCCCGTCAGCACAAAGAGCAATCCGATCGCCCAGAAGGCAGGGATGTTTTCAAGATCATTGAGGTGCAAGCGACGGCTTCGTTCAACGGGCTCGTGGGGTTCAAGCTGGCCTTCGCGCGGCTTTGGATTGGCCGCACCTTTGGCGGCATCCTCGGGGTTTAAAAAGCCGCCGCCGACTTTGAACATTTGCGCAACGGTGATCCAGCCCTGACCCATGAGCTTCAGCCCCATGAGCGCGGCGGCAATGGCATAGGCGCAGAAAACTGGATTTTGGAATGTAAGCTCTGGCATGACGTCCTCCCGGAGAATTGTAGCGCGAGGACTATACGCCACGCTCCCCAAATCGCCCTATCCTTTGCAGCCATTTTTCTAAGTGATTTCCGCTGCCTTCTCCGACAAAGCCGATCACGGTGTCGCGCACGGGGCGAACGCCGCAGAACCTCAGGATGTTTCGCTCAAGGCTTTTAAGGCTATGCGCGCCGTAAAACCAACGATAGGCGAGCGCGGGCATGCCCATGGTGACGATGACGCGCGCCGATTTTTCTTTGAGCATCTTCTTGGGCCAGCCGCCTTCCCCGTAATCGAGCGCAAAGCCTGGGCGAAAGACCTGTTCGATAAACGCTTTGAGGATGGCGGGCATGGTCCCAAGCCATAAAGGGTAGAGGATGACAAGGTGATCAGCCTTGTTGATCATATCCTGCGCCGTTTCGATGTCTGGCGGGGCTTTGCCGTCCGTGAAATCTTCCGCAGTGCGAAGGAAGGCAAAGTCCAACTGTGCCACCTCAATCCGGCTTACTTGATGACCACTTGCTCGCGCACCGTCTGCATAGGCATCGGCGAGGGCATGGCAATAATGCCTATTGGCAGGATCGGGATGGCCTTGGATTATGCAAATAGTCTTGCTCATGAAAGTGACTTTACGGCCATTTCGCCTCGGGCGGTAGGGACATGAGAATGGCGTCGATATTGCCACCGGTCTGCAGGCCGAATTTGGTGCCGCGGTCATAGACCAAATTGAACTCCGCATAGCGCCCACGATAGACCAGCTGTTCCTCGCGCTCTTCTGCGGTCCAGGGCTCATTCATGTGGCGGGCCACAAGCGGTACGTAGCCTTCGATAAAGGCGCGCCCCACGTCCTGGGTAAAGGCAAAATCTTCGTTCCAATCGCCGGTGTTGAGGCGGTCATAGAAAATGCCGCCTACGCCGCGCGGCTCATTCCTGTGCACATTGAAAAAATATTCATCGCACCATTTGGTATAGCGCTCGTAATAGTCCGCACCATGATCATCGCACGCGTTTTTATATGCGCCGTGAAAGTGTTTGGCGTCTTTGGTTTCTTTATTGCGGTCTTTGGTGAGCACGGGGTTTAAATCGCCGCCGCCGCCAAACCACCACTTGGTGGTCACAATGTGCCGCGTGTTCATGTGCACGGCGGGCACATGGGGGTTCCACATGTGCGCCACAAGGGAAATACCCGCCGCCCAAAAGCGCGGGTCGTCTTCGGCACCATCGATTTGTTTTGCAAACTCAGGCGAGAAGTTTCCAAAGACAGTTGAGATATTGACGCCAACTTTCTCAAACACGCGGCCTTTCATGACCGCCATGGTGCCCCCGCCGGTATCAAGCCCCGCGTCCGCCGGGTTCGTGCTTTCGCGGTTCCAGGAGGTGCGCTCAAAACGCCCCGGGTCGCGATCCCCATGAGGGGTGTCTGGTGCCAGGTCATCTTCCAGTTTTTCAAAGGCCGCGCAGATTTGGTCGCGCAAATCGGCGAACCAGGCGCTGGCGCGTTGTTTATTCTCTTCCACATCTTACTCCGCTTGAGGGACGGGAAAGCCGCCCACCTGGCGCAAGGCTTCGCCCAAAACCATCGCCGCCGCAACCGCCACGTTGAGGGAGCGGGCCTCAGGGGCGAGGGGAATCACTATCCGGGCCTGGGCCGCCGCATGCACATTTTCAGGCGCTCCAGCACTTTCGCGCCCTAAAAGAAGGGTGTCGCCCGCCTGAAAATTAAACGCCGTATAGGGCATCTCTGCCTGGGTGGTGAGTAACACCAGTCGGCCCCCGGCCCGCGCCGGATGGGCCTGAAAGGCGCCCCAGTCCAGATGGTGGGTAAGGTCTGCTTGGTCGATATAATCCATGCCGGATCGCCGTAAGGCTTTGATAGAAAAGGGAAAACCGCAAGGCTCAATGATATCCACCGGGGTGCCAAGGCAGGCCCCCAAGCGGATTAAAGTGCCGGTATTCTGCGGGATATCGGGTTGATAAAGGGCAAGTCGCATGGCTCCCTCTAACATGAGGCACGCGACTATACGATTCATGGGACACTCTGCCGCTGGCGAAGAGCGGCATAGAGGGGTATTTTCCCGCTCGTTTGAGGGGGTTCAACTTGCAGCGCGGCCAGCCTTGCGCTATGCGATCGGCCACCTTGCGCAACTGCCGTGCGTCATCCTTCCTGCGCCGGCATCACCACGATCAAAGAGGGGGCCTTTCCGTGGCCGACACGACCAATCCAGATCGTCGCGATTTTCTCTATATCGCGACCGGCGCCGTAGGCGCGGTAGCGGTAGGAGCCATGACCGTTCCGCTGATCGACCAAATGAATGCGAGCGCCGATACATTGGCGGTTTCGCAAATTCGCGTGGACATTGGCCAAGTTGCCGTAGGTCAACAGATCACGGTCCTGTGGCGCGGCAAGCCGGTTTTTGTGCGCCACCGCACCGAAGTAGATATCGCCGAAGCCGAGGCCGTCGATTGGCAAGTCCTTCGCGATCCTCAGCCCGATAGCGCGCGGGTTCATGCAGGCCGACCCGAATGGTTGGTGATGGTGGGTGTCTGTACCCACCTTGGCTGCGTGCCTTTGGCCGACCGCGGCGATTACGATGGCTGGTTCTGCCCTTGCCACGGCTCGCACTACGATACCTCGGGCCGCATTCGTAAAGGCCCCGCGCCGGATAACCTTCCCGTGCCGGACTATGCCTTCATCAACGACACCACGCTTGAGATCGGTTAAGGGAGACAAGATCCATGTCACATGAATCCACCTATCAACCGAACTCAGGTGCCGAGCGCTGGCTTGATGCGCGCTTGCCTGTCCTGCGGTTGATGCATGACAGTTTCTCGGCATTCCCAACGCCGAAGAACCTCAATTATTGGTACACGTTCGGCGGCATTTTGACGTTCTGCCTGATTGTGCAAATTGTCACCGGCATCACGCTGGCCATGCACTTTGCATCCGATTCAAAGCTGGCCTTCGCCTCTGTCGAACACATTATGCGCGATGTGAATTTTGGCTGGCTGCTCCGATACATCCACGCCGTCGGCGCATCCATGTTCTTTCTTGCCGTCTTCATCCACATGTTCCGGGGTATCTACTACGGTTCATACAAAGCGCCGCGCGAACTATTATGGATGCTGGGCTGTGTGATCCTGCTTTTGATGATCATCACTGGCTTCATGGGTTATGTTTTACCTTGGGGGCAGATGAGCTTTTGGGGCGCGACGGTGATCACCAATATCTTCACCGCGATCCCGGTAATCGGCACGCCGATCCAAGAATGGCTGGTGGGCGGATTTGCCGTGGGCAACCCGACGTTGACGCGCTTTTACGCGCTGCATTACCTGCTGCCGTTTGTGATTTTCGGGGTTGTGTTGCTCCATGTCTGGGCATTGCATGTCACCGGTAACAACAATCCAACCGGCATTGAAGTTAAAGGCCCGCAAGATACGGTGCCCTTCAACCCCTATTACACGGTGAAAGATGCTTTCGGATTGGTGCTCTTTATGTTGGTTTTTGCGGCCTTCGTATTTTTTGCACCGAACGCCTTGGGCCATCCGGACAACTACATCCCGGCAAACCCGATGGTAACGCCAGAGCACATCGTGCCCGAGTGGTACTTGCTGCCGTTCTACGCCATCCTGCGCTCGATCACCTTCGACATCTGGTTCTTGAGCGCCAAGCTGCTGGGCGTGATTGCAATGGTTGCGTCGATCGTTGTGCTTTTCATTATGCCCTGGCTTGACACGTCCAAAGTAAAATCGCTGCGCTATCGTCCGATGATGCGGCCCTTTTTCTTCCTGTTCATTTTGGTATGTATTGGACTGGGCTGGGTCGGCGCTGAAACGCCGGACAAGGTATTATTCGCGCTCGGCGACTTCCAATATCAAATGGTGCACTTGGGCCTCACTTTGACGGCGGCCTATTTCGCCTACTTCCTGGTGATCCTGCCGCTGGTGGGCATTTTGGAAAAACCCTCGCCCATGCCGGCGAGCATTGAAGAATCCGTTCTTAAGGGCCGTAAACCGGCTCAAGCGGCATAGAGGGGGCTGACCAATGAGCTTGACCATCCGCACCGGAGCGATCATCGCGGCCTTCACCGCCGCCCTTAGCATCAGCCCGGCCTTAGCCGCGGGCGATGCGGATCATCCGCATACCCCGCATGAGGGCTGGAGCTTTAGCGGTATCTTTGGCCACTACGAAGCTGAAACCCTGCAACGCGGGTATCTGGTTTATGAAAGTGTCTGCGCTGCCTGCCACTCCATGCAATATGTGGCCTTTCGCAATATGGCAGAGCCAGGCGGCCCCGGCTTTACTATGGATCAGGTGCGCGCCATTGCCGCTCAACACCAAGTCCCTGCTGGTCCTAATGAGTTTGGCGAAACGGTGGATGAATACGGCCTGCCGCTAACGCGCACTGCTACGCCTGCTGACTATTTTCCGGCGCCATTTGCCAATGAGCAAGCAGCGCGTGCGTCCAACGGTGGGGCACTACCGCCGGATCTGTCGCTGATGGCCAAGGCGCGCGCCAATGGCCCGAGCTATATCTATTCGCTGCTCGCAGGCTATGAGGACGCGCCGGAGGAAACCGAGCTTCAGCCCGGCATGAGCTATAACCCCTTTTTCCCGAACCATCAGCTCGCCATGGCGGCGCCACTTTACGAAGGTGCGGTGGAATATCCCGATGGCACCGAAGCCACTGTGGAACAAATGTCTTATGACGTTACCAACTTCTTGATGTGGGCAGCGGAACCCAAGCTTGAAAAACGCAAGCGCATGGGCTTTCAGGTCATGGCGTTTTTGTTCTTACTCGCCGGTCTTCTTTATTGGAGTTACCGCAAAGTTTGGGCCGACATAAAACACTAGTCCCCCGACTCAGGCGTGATCAATTTGTCGCTCGATGTGGAAACGCGCCGGGCGATATTTTTTTGAGGCAATGAGTTTTAGTATAACGGAACCAGGCTTATCGCTTCTTTGGGCGACGCCCCATAAATCCCTGTCCGGTAAAGGTCATAACGCTAACGCCATCCTGATTGATGGCTTCATTGAAGGACCTAAGAATACCAAAGGCGGGTCGTGATTTTAGTTCCACTTTTTCCGTATTGGTCGAATAATAATGCAGGGTGTCACCGGGGCGTACGGGGGCGAGCCATTTAAGTTCGCGAAAGCCGGGGGAAATACCCCCCGCCACCTTCTGTTTCATTTTTTCCAAATGCCGTTGACGGTTGGCCACCATCAGTTTCATCCAGATGACACAAACGTGCCATCCGCTGGCCACCAGGCCGCCAAAGATGCTGTCTTGCGCCGCGACAGCATCCGTGTGGAAGGGCTGCGGATCCCACTGACTGGCAAACTTTATGATGTCATCTTCGGTGAAGGTGTAAGTGCCAAGGTCGGTCTTGATGCCAAGGGGCAAGTCTTCGAAATAGATCATGCCGCGCGCCCATCGGTTTGAGTATCAGGGCGCCGTGCAATCATGGCCCAGGTTTCCATGGTCATGATCAACACATCATCTTGATTGAAAACCTCACAGCGTTTTTTGACCAGCCCCATGGCGGGTTTTGACTTTGACACCCGCGCTTCCAGAACGCATGAGGTCGCGCGGATGGTATCGCCCGGGCGCATGGGTTTTTTCCAGCGCACTTCATCGACCCCGGGGGAGCCTAGAAACGCCGTTGGTTCTGCGGGGTTTTCAAAAATCATGCGGATAAGGGCGCAACAGATGTGCCAGCCACTTGCCGCAAGACCACCTAATATGGACGCTTCGCCCGCGTCCTCATCAAGGTGAAAGGGTTGGGGGTCATATTCGCTGGCAAACGAGATGATCTCGTCCTTTGAAATCGTCCGCCCCGGAATTTCTTCCGTGTCACCAATACTAAAGTCTTCAAAATAACGCATGAGGATGTCCGCTCGTGGTTGAACGTGAGCAGAGACTGGCACGGTTCCGTTAGGGGAAGTCAAGCGTTACGCATTGAACCGGAAATGCATGATGTCACCGTCGCGGACGATGTATTCCTTGCCTTCAAGGCGCATCTTGCCCGCTTCTTTGGCAGGAACTTCGCCGCCCAGGCCAACAAAATCATCATAGGCGATGGTTTCCGCACGGATGAAGCCACGTTCGAAATCAGTGTGGATCACGCCCGCCGCCCCTGGCCCTTTGGTGCCTTCGCGCACGGTCCAGGCGCGGGCTTCTTTGGGGCCGACGGTGAAATAAGTAATTAGACCCAGAAGATCATAGCCGGTACGGATGAGGCGGTTGAGGCCGGGCTCCTGAAGGCCCAGCTCGGTCAAGTATTCAATCGCTTCCTCATCATCTAGAACGGCAAGTTCGGCTTCGATCTTGGCGCAGATGACGATGACCGCCGCGCCTTCTTCGGCAGCGCGTTTTTCGACAATCTTGGAATAGGCGTTACCGCTTGCTGCACTGTCTTCATCGACATTGGCAACGAAAAGCACAGGCTTTGACGTCAAAAGATTGAGCGCGCGCCAATCTTTGCGTTCCTCCGGCGTGATATCGGCGCGGCGCGCGGGACTGCCTTCGCGCAAAAGATCCAGCGCCTTTGTCATTAACGAGACTTGGTATTTTGCATCCTTGTCGCCGGTGGCGCCACGCTTTTCCAGTGGGGCGATGCGTTTTTCAAGGCTTTCAAGATCGGCAAGCATAAGCTCCGTTTCCACGGTCTCGGCGTCCGCTAGCGGATCAATGCGGTTTTCCACGTGGGTCACATCATCATCGTCAAAGCAGCGCAGTACATAGGCAATGGCGTCCACTTCGCGGATGTGGGCCAGGAACTGGTTGCCCAGCCCTTCGCCTTTTGAGGCACCGCGAACGAGCCCCGCAATGTCAACGAAGGTCAATCGCGTGGGGATGATCTCTGCCGACTTACCAATGGCGGCAATCTTGTCGAGGCGGGGGTCGGGCACACCTACTTCGCCCACATTGGGCTCGATGGTGCAGAAGGGGTAATTGGCCGCTTGTGCCGCCGCCGTCTTGGTCAGGGCGTTGAAGAGAGTGGATTTCCCAACGTTCGGTAGGCCAACAATGCCGCACTTAAAACCCATTACGCGTCACTTTCTTTATCTTTGTTGGCTTTATCATCAGCCACTGGTTTTACAGGGGGCGCTTTCTTTGGTGGTTCCGGCGGCGGCGCAAGCCGCGCCACTTCGCTCATGAAGGCAGCGTCTTCCCCGATAGTCAGGTAAGGCGCGGAGCGGGCGATGGCATCAAGCAGCTCATCAAGCCATTGCTCGCGGTCGGCTTTGGAAAAATCGCTCAAAACATGGCCCTGAACGCGGGATTTTTGCCCCGGATGTCCAATGCCGATGCGCACGCGGCGGCAATCTTCGCCCAAGTGCGCCTTGATAGAGCGGATACCATTGTGACCCGCGGTGCCGCCACCCGTCCGCACACGGATTTTTCCGCGCGCAAGGTCAAGTTCGTCATAGAAGACCACAACGTTGTCTTCGCCGAGCTTGAAGAACCGCGCGGCCTCGCCCACGGATTGGCCGCTGTCGTTCATAAAGGTCTGAGGTTTTAGGATCAGGACTTTGTGGCGCACACCGCCAGCTTCGATGAAGCCTTCGCGCGTGAGGGCCTGAAAGCGAGAGCGCTCCGGGCCAAACCCGAAGCGCTCTGCAATGGCATCGACTGCCATAAAGCCCACATTGTGCCGTTGGCGAGCGTATCTCTCGCCGGGATTTCCAAGGCCTGCGAAGATCAGCATGGCACTTGTCCCTCCAAAGTGGCACCGGAAGCGACGCGGAAACAGGAAAGGGGTTTATTCCTTGCCTTTTTCTTTATCGCCGCCTTCTTCAACTTCACCTTCTTCACCCTCTTCGCCCTCTTCGCCTTCTTCACCTTCCACAACTTCGTCTTCTTCAGACCCAGCGGAAAGCAGCGCGGACGGCGCGGCGACGGTGGCAATGGTAAAGTCGCGATCGGTAATGGTCGGCGTCACGCCATCTGGAAGCTTCACAGCCGAGATGTGCAACCCATCGCCAATGTCCAATCCCGTAAGATCGAGGTCCAAGTGATCGGGGATCGCATCCACCGGCACGTTCAACTCGATGGCGTGGCGAACAACGTTCAAGGTGCCGCCGCGGACCAGGCCGGGGCATTCTTCTTCATTGATGAAGACGACCGGCACTTCCACCGAAATGACATCGCCTTCCAAAAGGCGCAGGAAATCCACATGCATGGGGACGTCAGTCACAGGGTGATACTGAACATCCCGCGGGATCACGCGAATTTTTTCGCCGCCCACATCGACCATAAAGAGGGACGACAGGAACTTGCCGTTTGAGAGCTTCTTGTTGAGCTCGCGCCATTCGATGGCGATCGATTTGGGGTCTTGCTTGCCGCCATAGATGACGGCTGGAACGTGGCCTTCCCTGCGAGAAGCCCGGGCGGCCCCCTTGCCGGCCCGGTCGCGTTGGGAAGCCACGAGCGGTTGGATCTTGCTCATGGTATTCTCCTATAGGGCGGGCCCGTTGCCTCCAAGGGTGTCTGCAAGGCCGCCGAAGGCGCGGTTTCTAGCGGATGGGGGCAGGGATGGCAAGGGGCCAGACAACCCCACCGATCAGTCAAAAAGGCTGGAAACGCTTTCTTCGCGGGAAATCCGGCGGATGGCCTCGCCGATCAACGGGGCGATGGTCACGACGCGGATGTTTTCAGCCGATTTTACCGCTTCGGTGGGCTCAATTGAATCGGTGATGACCAGGGATTTGAGCGCGCTTTTCTTGACCCGCTCCACCGCATCGCCGGAAAGCACCCCATGGGTGATGTAGGAATGGACCTCGGTGGCGCCATTGTTGAGTAAAGCTTCCGCTGCATTACAAAGCGTGCCGCCCGAATCAACGATGTCATCCACCAAAAGACAGGTCCGCCCGGATACATCGCCAATGATGTTCATAACCTCGGATTCACCAGCGCGCTCGCGGCGCTTGTCAACAATGGCTAGGTCCGCGTCCAGACGGCTGGCCAGATGCCGCGCCCGCACCACACCGCCCACGTCAGGGGATACGATCATCAGGCGCTCGCCGTTCAGCGTGTCGCGAATATCTTTCTCAATCACCGGGGCGGCAAAAAGGTTGTCGGTGGGAATATCAAAGAACCCTTGGATCTGACCTGCGTGCAAGTCGCAGGTGAGCACCCGGTCGGCGCCCGCTTTGGTAACCAGATTGGCCACCAGCTTGGCGGAGATCGGCGTGCGCGCCGAGGTCTTTCGGTCCTGGCGGGCGTATCCGAAATAAGGAACCACCGCTGTGATGCGCCGTGCTGATGACCGCACTAGGGCATCGGTGGCGATCAAGAGTTCCATGATGTGGTCGTTGGCAGGATACGATGTCGACTGGATGATAAAGACATCCTCGCCGCGTACGTTTTCCTGAATTTCGATAAAGACTTCTTCGTCGGCAAACCGCCTTACCGTCGCGCGGGTAAGCGAGACATTCAAATAGTCCGCGATGTCGTTGGCCAATGTGTGATTGGAACTACCGGCGAGAAGCTTCATCTCGTCATCCCTCGTTTGCGGAGCCTCTTGGGCTTCCATGGCAACACCCCGTGCCTTGTTATCGGATTCGAGAGATAAGTGCGGCCTCATAATCCGAAAGGCAGTCCATGCCCCCCGCACGATTTAGACGTTTTTCTGAAGGGCGAGGGACTTCTAGCAATGGGTTCGCCTGCCTGTAAACCGCTCTTAACTGCCCTCGGAAGGGATTACGGCCAGAAGGGTCATTATGCCGTCCACTGCGCCCGTGGCGGCATAGACCGCAACCTCGCCCCAGGGGCCATCTAATGACCCGGGCTGTACGACATTTTGCTGCGCCACATTGCCCAAATGGCTACCGTTCGGGGCGTAAAGGTCCCAGGAAATTGAAATCGGCTGCCCTGCACTTGGTTCGATCTCGCCCATCTCAACAGTTCCGCGAAGGGTATAGGCGGCGCCCGCATCGAAATTATCGGGCAACAGACCCGGGTCCACTACAAAAACATCCTGTTGGTCGAGCAGCGCGCGCACCGAGCGGGTCAGGGACAGGTTCCCGTCCCCCGGGGCGCCTGTTATGGCGGGGATCACCACCGGCGGTCCCATGGCAGCAGAGGCGCCGGGAATGCCTTGCAGGCGCCGCGCCGTAAGGGGGCGGGAATCGAGCACTTGCGCAAGTTCGATCGCCGTGGCCTCGGCAATGGCCTCGCGCCAATCCGTGTTTTCAAGGTCAAATAGGCTTTGTTCCCAATTCGCGAAAGTGCGCATGGGGGCACTGACCGCAAATTGGTCAATCAACTGACCTTCCACCGTTTCCAGCTGCCAGACGATAATGCCGTCCAGGCGCTGACTGCGGGTGAGTTGTGCATCGAACCGGCCACGCAAGCGGTCGGCGCTGCGCGCGTCCGCATTGGTGGACAAAGGGATGTCATGGTCTTGGGCGGCGCGGGCGATGTCTTCCATCAAGGCGGCATTGAAAGCCTCGCTTACGCCGCTGATGGGTTCAACCACCAAGCTGGTGGTTTCGGTAATGGAGCCGATGAGTTCGTCATTCCGCTCCGCCCCCAAAAAAGGCTGATCGATCTGAAACGGGCTGGGCACCGCAAGGGCGTGGGGCCGCGGTATGCCGCAGGCGGCCAGGGCAAGGCAGGAAAGAAGAACAATGAAACGCATCATGGGCGCAAGACTACCACGGAAATGTTGCGGCCATAATCGGGTTCTCGTTTGTGGCTCGCCCGGCGGTAACTATAAAATTTGCTCTCGTCTGCATAAGTGCATTGGGCAATGTCACAAATCTCGGCAACCCCAGCCGCCTTAAGACGGCTCACGCAATAGCCTGGCAGATCAAACTGGAAGTGGCCGTCTTTAGGGGACGCCGCAAAAAAAGTTTTGGTCGCCGGATCATCGGCAATGAAGCGCTCGCGAAACTCTGCACCAACTTCATAGTTGGCTTGGCTGATGGTGGGACCGATGGCAGCGCGAATAGCTTTGGCGCTGGCACCGAGCGCCACCATCGCCGCGACGGTGTTTTCCAAAACCCCGCCGATGGCGCCTTTCCATCCGGCGTGGGCCGCGCCGATAATCCCTGCGGCTTCGTCAGTGAAAAGCACCGGCGCACAATCGGCGCTAAGGATGCCAAGGCCGATGTCCGGTAACGCGGTCACCATTGCGTCGGCTGCGGGTGCATTATCCAATTCATGCGGCGCGGTTACCGTCAGCACATCGGCGGAGTGGGTCTGAAAGACGGTTAGCAATCGATCCGGCGTTACGTCCATCACCTGCGCCACGCGGGCGCGGTTGGCGCTAACTTTTTCTGCCTCGTCGCCGGATCCAAATCCGCAATTGAGCCCGCGATAGAGCCCTTCGGATACACCTCCCGCGCGTCCGAAAAACCCGTGCGCAATGCGCTTACCAAACAAGGGCGCGGTAAGGGGCCGAGCGGCGTTCATATCTTAAAGGCGTCTTCGGCTTGAAAGCCGGGGGGCACAACGCCCTGAGGCGCAAGCGCCATCACCTTGAACAGCTTGCCCATGCGGGCTTCATTCGTCAGGCGGTCAAGGGCTTCCATAACCGGTTTGGTTTGATCCGGGTTGGAGGCTGCAAGGCGTTCGGCGCGTTGGCCAATCCCGATGCGGCTCAAAAACTCGCCCTGACCCACGGGACCAAAGGGGACAGCTCCGCCAACCAGCGCCCCGCGCGCCGCCGCTTCAAAATCTACATGCGCGGTCAAATCGACATCGCCGGGGTCAGTAAAGGCCGAGACATATTCGTGGCCTTTGAGTGCTTGCAGCGTATCCCCCGCCGCGCTTTGCCCATAGCCATAATCGACAAAAAGCGCGCACCCGCCGCGCGCGGCAATGGCGGCCGCGCATTGTTGGACGATACCGACGACAGCGGGGCAGAACTCGGCAATGGCGCCAACTTCCGTGCTCCGTGTACGAAGAATATTTTCAGCAAATGCGGGCGGAGGGCCGGGAGCGATAACGAAGGTGAGCGCCCCACCTTCACCAAGTCCGATGAGACGCTCGCGCCATCCCTGATCCGTCAAAACGAACTGATGGATGGGAAGGGCGTCCAGAAACTCGTTTCCCAGAATGAAAACCGGGCCCTGCGATTGATTAAGGGCGTCTTCCAAACGGTCGTGCCACGCAGCATTGACGCCGCTTTCGGCGAGGCGGGTTTGCTGCATCGCGCGCAAGGCGGGACTTGTTTCAACCAGGTGCACTTGCATGGTGCGCTTAAAATCGTCCGATCCGCGTGCCGCGCGTAATGCATCAGCCATCAGCGTGCCGCGCCCCGGGCCAAGTTCGATAAGGCTTACAGGATTGGGCGAACCTGCAGCCTGCCAGCCTGCAATTGCCCACAGGCCCAAAAGTTCGCCGAACATCTGGCTGATCTCGGGCGCGGTAGTAAAATCGCCACCTTCACCAAAGGGATCCTGCTTCATGTAATAGCCATGCACCGGGTGGCCCAGGCACACTTGCATATAGCTGGCGATGGAAATGGGCCCGCGCTCGGCGATGCTTTCGCGGATCAAGTCTTCAAGCTCGGTCATGATTTGGGCTTGGCCGTTGAGTTCTTTTGCGGTGTTTGGGTGCTGTTTAGGGCAAACCAAATGAGCGCCAGACCGGCAAGCCCCATTGGTAGCGAAAACAACATGCCCATGGTGAACCAATTATCGGGCGAGCCGATGTAATCTTTGCTCTCGCGCACAGATTCAACAAAGAAACGTGCAATGGCATAGCCGAGAAGAAAGATGCCCGTGGTACATCCGGGCCTGTGCAGCGCCCGCATGTACCACGTGAAGTAATAAAGAATGCAAAACAGCACGATGCCTTCGAGCCCGGCTTCATAGAGTTGGCTGGGGTGACGGGGCAGGGGTCCTGCGTCGGCATGAGGGAATATTACGCCCCACGGCACGGTGGTAACTTTGCCCCACAATTCACCGTTGATGAAGTTAGCAAGCCTGCCAAAAAGCAGCCCAATGGGAACGGCGGGGGCGATTACATCGGCCACGCGAATGGCATCAAGCTTGTTGAGGCGGGCAAAGATCAGTATGGCAACCATAACGCCCAAAAGCCCGCCATGAAACGACATGCCGCCTTGCCAGACATAGAGCATGCGCATCGGGCTCTCGAGATAGAAATCGCGCAAGTGCTCGTACCACATGGCATAGAGGAAGACGTAACCCAGGCGTCCGCCAAGGATTACCCCAAGCGCGGCCCACAACAAAAGGTCGTCGATCTGAAGCGCCGTTGCCGGTTTCTTGACCTTGAAGTGACGAATTTTTCTTTTTTCAAAGGAAAGGCGCGGATGGGGAATGCGCCAACCAACTAGGGGCAGGATCCAGACGGTCCATTCGCGCGGGAAATTTTTCCAATCTTTCTCCGCCCACAGACGATCTGACCGGAGCAGCAGCTGCACATATTGCCAGCCGAGCACAAGTCCGAAGATATAGGCGAGGGCATACCAACGGATCTGAAAGAACCCGAAATCAAACAGAACCGGGTCAATATTGGGAAAAGGTATGACGTGCTCCCCTTCTGGCGGACGGAATTAAGGGCCAAGGTGTCGCCCGCTCGCCGCCCTGTCAAGCAAGGACAGCCTTGTTTTCGGCTCCGCAAAAGCGCATATGAAAGGTGCAAATGATGGTCTTGAGATAGGTGTAGGTGATGCAGACGCGTAGCCCCATTTTCGATGAATTGGCACAATTGATGACCGGCGCGGCCGGTGCGGCGCAAGGTGTTCGCGAAGAAATTGAAACCCTGGTCCGGGCGCAGGTCGAACGCGCGGCAGATCAGCTCGACCTTGTGCCTCGCGAAGAATTCGATGCGGTGCGGGAAATGGCGGTAACGGCGCTGGAACGGGCAGATGTCCTCGAATCAGAGCTGGCGGCACTTAAAGCGGAGCTGGCGGGCAAGTCTTAGACCGGTCCCATTACCCGGAACCGGCTACTTGCGGCCCGCAGGCCGCCCTCTTCACGTGAATTCCCTTTGATATCAACGCAGTAGCGTTGATATGCACAGCCAAATCATGGTTCTCCCCAGATTTCTCTCCCCCGACCGCTTGTACCGAGGCGAACCTTTGGGCAGTCTCTAAGATTAGTGGTGGCGAAGAGACCGGCCACAAGATATGGGGTCTTTTCGGTGATCGGGGCGCCCGTCCTTTCTTTCGGCACCCCAAAACTGACATCGAGCGGGAGTTGGTGCCATGAGCAATATCGAGATCGCTGAGCTGAACTTTTCCGCAAATCCCATCGACGTAATTGAACAAGTGGTTTCAAGCGAAGAATGGCCCTTTGACCGTAGTGGCGAGGACGAATTGTCCATCTCCATTGCCGGGGCCTGGTGCGATTATCACATCACCTTCAATTGGCGCCAGGACCTGGAAGCTTTGCACATGGGGTGTGCCTTTGATCTTCGGGTGGCCACCGACAAGCGGCCCCAAATCTATGCCCTGCTGGCCATGATCAACGAGCAGATGTGGGTTGGTCATTTTGATCTGTGGTCGGAAGAAGGCGTCGTCCTGTTCCGGCACGGGCTGATGATGAACGGCGGGGCAAGCCCAACCTCGCAGCAAGTCGAAGCGCTGCTGCATCTATCCATGGAAGCTTGCGAGCGTTACTTCCCGGCCTTTCAATTTGTTTTGTGGGCGGGCAAGAGCGCCGGCGAAGCCATGGCGTCATGCGCGTTTGACGCCCAAGGCACCGCCTAAATGTCTAAGCCTGTTAGGGCGGGCGGTGCATCGCTTGTCCTCTTCGGTGCGGGCCGTATGGGCGGTGCGCTTTTAACAGCGTGGCTCCGCGAAGGCTCGGCATCATACCCCATCATTCAAGATCCAAATCCTGGCGAATGGCTAAGCGCGCTCGCTGCAAAGGGCGAAGTGCAGCTCAATGTAACGAAGCCCGAACCCGCTGATCTTTTGGTGTTGGCGGTCAAGCCGCAATTCATGGCAGACGTTTTGCCGCTCGCCGCGCCGTGGGTGGGAGAAAATACGCTTGTCCTTTCCATCGCTGCTGGGTCGACCATGGCGCAATTGAGCGCGGGGCTTGGGCGGCATCAACGGATCATCCGCGTCATGCCCAACACGCCCGCGCTGGTGGGCCGGGGGATGAGCGTGCTTTGCGCGGGAGCAGGCGCGAGCGCGGGCGACATCTCCCGCACGTCGGCTTTGTTTGCGGCAGTGGGCAAAACAGCGATCGTCAACGAAGAGAGCCTGATGGATGCTGTAACCGCGCTTTCAGGGTCTGGACCCGCTTACGTTTTTCTGCTTGCCGAAGCCATGGCTGCGGCGGGCGCAGGCCAAGGATTGCCAGAGGATGTTGCCCTTGAGCTTGCGATGGCCACGGTGGCGGGCGCGGGGGAGATGATGTGGCAGGGCGAGGGCGCACCGTCAGAATTGCGCGAGAACGTCACCAGCCCAGGCGGCACCACCGCAGCGGCGCTCGATGTTCTGATGGCAACGCCGGGTATGAAAGATTTGCTGGCCAAAGCAATTGCAAAGGCAACAGTACGCGGCAAGGAACTGGGTGATTAGGTTGGCAGCACCAGACGCGCCCGCAACCCGCCGGTGGGACTGTCGCTCAAGGTGATATCACCGCCATGGGCGCGGGCAATGTCGCGCGCGATGGAAAGACCAAGCCCCACGCCGCCACCTGCATCCTGATTGCGCGCTTCGTCCAAACGCCGGAACGGGCGAAAGGCTTCCTCTCGCAACTGCGGCGGAATTCCCGGGCCATCGTCATCAATAGTGATCTCGATTTGCGGCCCCATGGCCCGCGCGGTCAGCCGAACGTTGTTGCCATAGGTCGCGGCATTATCGAGCAGGTTGTTCACCGCCCGGCGGATTGCTTGGGCGCGGACGGTGGCGCTTAGATCCCGGTCAGCATCAAGTTCAACCTTCAGACCCTGGCGGACCATGTCGGCGGCCACGTGATCCAGAAGTTCCGTCAAATTGGTGGGGCTGGCGGATTCGCTGCGCTGTCCGCGCGCAAATTCCAGATACTCCTCAAGCATGCGGCCCATTTCTTCGACATCAGACTTGAGCGCTTCGACGCTGGCTTCTTCATCGTCCATCAACGCAAGTTCCAGCTTCATGCGGGTAAGGGGCGTGCGCAGATCGTGGCTGACACCGGCGAGCATCTCCGTACGTTGATGAATATGGCGGTAGATACGGTCGCGCATTTGGATAAAGGCAAGCGCCGCGCGCCTGACTTCCCGCGCGCCAGCGGGTTTGAACTCGGGCTGATCAATGCCTTTGCCGAAACTTTCCGCCGCCGTGGCTAGCCGCGATATGGGGCGCACCTGATTGCGCAAGAACAGGAAGGCGACAGCAAGCAATAGAGTTCCGGTAATAATCAGATAGGCCAGAAAAATATGACCATTGGTCACGAATACTCTGTCTTGCCGCGTGAGCACATGAAGAACGCCGTCGTCCACTTCCACACGGATTTCCAGAAATTCGGGGCGTGAGGTGAGATCAAACCAAAAAGGCCGGTTCAGCCGCTGGCCAAGCTCTCGTTGCAGTGTGTCATCGAGCAATGAAAACGCCGAGCGCGGTTGAACGTCTGGCAGGCTTTCGCCGGGCGAGAAAGAAATATCGAGCCGCATGTTTTGGCTGGCGATGGGCGCCAGCTCTTCCCAGTTCAACTGACCCGCGCTGGCTTGTTGCGTGTCGAGCAGCATTGCGATCTCACCGGCGGTCACGCTGGCAAGGCGCCGCGATATGAAATCCCAATGGCGGTCAAAGAAATACCAGGTCATCAGCGCCTGGGTTAAAAGCACCGGCAGAACAATAATGAGAATGGAGCGTCCCAAAAGCCCGCGCGGGGCCACACGGCGCAAAAGCGCTTCGAGCCGCCGCGTGAAACGCCGGACGGGGGAAGTGGTTTTGGGGGTCGTTGAATCACTCATTCGGGCACCAGCATATATCCTTTGCCGCGAACCGTCTGCAGGTAAAGCGGCGCGCGAGCGTCTTCTTCAATCTTGCGCCGCAATCGCGTCATTTGTACGTCCACGGTGCGCTCAAGTCCCGCGCCGGTATTTTCGCAAAGTTCGGTGCGGCTGAAGATACGGCCGGGGTTATGAGCAAAGAGATCAAGCAATGTGGACTCTGCGGTTGTCAAATGCACCGGGCGGCCCTTCCGGCTCAATTCCTTGCGGTGAAGATTATAAACGCAAGCGCCCATTTTAATCTCGCGTCCGGTTTTTTCTTCCGGCCGGGTACGGCGAATGATGGTTTGAATGCGAAGCAGAAGTTCTTTGGGCTCAAAAGGTTTGGCGAGATAATCGTCTGCCCCGACCTCGAGCCCGGCAATGCGATCTTGCGATTCCCCCCGCGCCGTCAGCAAAAGAATGGGCACATCCAGCGTCTTGCGAAGGCTCTCAGTAAGGCTGAGGCCGCTTTCCCCGGGCATCATGATGTCGAGCACAATCAGATCGAAGGTAAGACCTTTTAGCCGGGACCGCGCTTCTGCGGCATTTTCTGCCGCTGTGATGCGATAGCCATTGCTGGCGAGGTAGCGCTGGAGCAGGGAGCGAATGCGGGTGTCGTCGTCCACGATGAGCACATGCGGAAGATCTTCCTGAACGTCTTCAGAACCGATTTCGTTGACCTCGGCCATCAGGCGCCCCCGTCTATCTTGCCCGTGAGCTTGTGCAAAACCGATCGAAACCCAGCAACAGCAGCGGGCCCTGCAAGACGGAACGCTTCGGCGAGGTCCGCTCGGGCTTGATCGGTCAGCTCTCGCACCAAGCTCTCACCTTCGTCACTTAATTTTAGAAGTCTTTGGCGGCGGTCACGTTCCCCCGGGGACTGCACCACCAGGTCTGCGTCTACCAGCGGCGTCAGCACGCGGTGGAGGCTTTGCTTGCGCACTTTAAGAATGCCGAGAAGGTGGGCCACGGGCACCGACGGGTTTTGCGATAGAGCATGAAGAACGCGGTAGTGGGCCATGCCATAGCCCCGGCTCTCGAGCGTCTCGCGGGCAGACTCTGTGAGATTGCGGGTCGCATTCACCAGCAAATCCAATGCTTCCTCTAAATCCCGGTCCCGAAGGTAAAGCGGGCCGGGGGAGGCAGAATCAAGGCGGGAATATGTGTCAGCCATGCTGACACTTCTATCTTGAAATCATTGCTGAAACAACTGCTGTCTGATGCGGATCGAAATGGCTAACCCCCATCATGAGTAATCAAGTCGCAGGTTGCGGGTTCTAGGGGCCATGGGGCTTGCACTGGCGCGCGATCAGCGCAATGACTCGGCCTCAAGTTCATCTAATTCATCCTTTGGAGGTCCCCCATGACGATCATTCCGTTTGATGATCGGGACGGCGAAATCTGGCTCGACGGTAAATTCATTCCCTGGCGCGATGCCAAGATTCACATTCTCAGCCATGCGCTGCATTACGGCTCGTGCGTCTTTGAAGGGGAACGGGTCTATGACCACGAGATTTTCAAATCAAAGGAACACACGGACCGATTGTTTAAATCGGCGGCGCTTCTTTCCATGGATGTTCCTTTCACCAAGGAAGAGTTCGAAGCGGCCAAAACCGAAACAGCAAAGCGCGCGGGATACAAGGATGCCTATGTGCGCCCCGTGATCTGGCGCGGGTCCGGCTCGATGGGCGTATCCGCGCCTGAATCCGGGGTGCACTGCGCCATCGCAGTTTGGGAATGGCCAGCTTATTTCCCGCCGGAACTTCTTGCCCGAGGGATCAAAATGGAGATTTCACGCTGGAAACGTCCGGGACCGCAATCAGCGCCGTGCACGGCAAAAGCTGCGGGGCTTTACATCATCTGTACCCTCGCCAAGGAAGAGGCCGATGCAAAGGGCTGCCAAGATTCGCTGATGTATGACATCGAAGGCAATATTGCCGAAGCGACCGGCGCCCATATCTTTTTTGTAAAAGATGGTGAAATTCATACGCCGCAACTCGGAAACTTTATCGAGGGCATTACACGGGCAACGGTGATTGATCTGGCGCGGGCGCGCGGCATCAATGTCATTGAACGTAAGATCAAGCCCGAAGAATTAGGCGATTTCGAACAAGCCTTCCTAACGGGCTCCGCCGCCGAGGTAACGCCCATAGGCGAAATTGCCGAACACAAATACACCGTGGGTGAGATGACCAATCAATTGCGCGATGACTATCTGAAACTCGTGCGTCGTCAGCTCGACCTTACAAAGGATCTGCCGCCGCGCGTCGCCGTCAGTTAGCGGTATTTGCGGACCATTAGAGGGGCAGAGAGCGGGTCGGCGCTATCAGGCGGCGGCCCGTTTCCTTAATTGCCGTCTTTGGTGATGGTGGCCTTTCGCGGCCTTGCGCTTGCCAGCCGCAATATGGAAAAGCCGAGCAAAATTGTGAACAAATCCAGGAACATGCGATGAAGACCATCCGCATAGGGATAAACCCGTGTGAACAAAAGCGCCAAAAGAGCCACGCACACCATGATCCAGAAAACGCGCGTGACGATCACAAATACTAGATAGCCTGCGCGCTGCATTTTGGGTCAGGTCCACTTCTTCCGCGCAGCGTCGTCTTCTTCGCGCGCATCCACCCACTTATCGCCTTGAACACCCTCTTCCTTTTTCCAAAAGGGCGCATTGGTCTTCAGAAAATCCATCATGAAGCGCGCGCCATCGAAGGCATCACCGCGATGCGCAGCGCAAGCAATTACCAGAACAATGGGATCGCCCGGCGCCAGTTCCCCAAAGCGGTGGATGATCAGCGAGGCCGTCAGGCCAAAGCGGTCAACGGCTTCGGCTTCAATCCGCGCGAGTTCCTTTTCCGTCATGCCAGGATAGTGCTCAAGGGTCAGTTTTTGAACCCCATCATCACCGGTGAAATCCCGCACCAGCCCGCTGAAGGTGACGGCGGCGCCAATATCCGTCTGCCCTTTGGTTAGGGCGGCGAGTTCCTCGCCAACATCAAATGTTTCAAGCTGTACGCGGATCATGGGGCCTCGCTCGATCGGTAACTAATTTATCGCCGGATTTGCGGCAGCGCATTCAAAACAGGGGCGGTGCTTTGTCAGCCACCTGTCACGGGTGGGAAAATGGCAATCTCATCATCAGCACCAAAAGGAGCCTCAAGTCCTTTATATTCCTGGTTGACCGCCACTTTTAGTGAGGCGCCTGGCCCCAGGGCGTGGCCGTGAGCGGGGCTTTGCTCGCGCAGCCATTTCAGTAACTCACCTACAGTTTTCACGCCTTTGGGCGGGCTCAGCTTTTCTTCGCTGGTGCCGATTTCGTCTCGGAGGCGGGCGAAATAGAGAATGGTCATCGAAGGCCCAGAAATTGATTTCAGTCGCGGATCAGTGTACCTGCCACCCTTAGCAATTGACAATTGGCCCGGGCGGGCAAGTGAGGCGCACCATCAAAACCCCAACTTATGTCTTTGCCGACATTGACGAGACCATTACAGAACACGGGCGGATCAAGGCCGAAACCATTGCCGCCTTTGAACAGCTTCAGGCGGCGGGTATTCGCACTGGGCTTTTAACCGGCCGTCCGGCGGGTTGGGCTAATTGCCTGATCCAATATTTTCCCGTCGACACAATCTTGTCGGAAAATGGCGCACTGGGGTTTAACAAGCGGGACGGGGTGATCCACACCTGGCGGCACCCCAATGCCGTGCCCATTATCAGCGAAGCTGGTCGCGCCTTTGTTGCGCAGGTTGCAGCCAAGTTTCCCGCCGCGGTGTTTTCGCAAGACAATGATTATCGCCTGTTTGATTTTGCCGTGGAAATTGCCGACAGCCGTGCAGCTGATCCATCATTTGATTTTGTTGAACTTGTGGACTTTGTTCAGGACGCGGGCTGGCAGGTGAAGGAAAGCTCGATCCATTTTAATATTTGGAAGGGCGTTTATGACAAGCTCGAAGGTCTGGGGCGGTTCCTAAATGCTGAAGGCATTGATCCCGAAGATGTGCGCGTCAACGGCGTCTTTGCTGGGGATTCGCCCAATGATGAACCATTGTTTGGATGGTTTGAACAATCCTATGGTGTGGCTGGCGTTGCGAAGTATTTGCCTATCATTGAAAAACATCCCAAGCATATTCTGGATAACGAAGAGGGCGCGGGCTTTCGCGAACTCGCCGCAAAGATATTGGGGACCCCATGAAACCGGCTCTGCTTTGGCCTAACTTGCTCACGTTTTCACGGGTGCTTTTGGTCATTCCCTTCATCATCTTTTTTCCCGATCCCGAAATGCGCGGGCTTTGGGCGGTTGGACTTTTGATCCTCTGTGAGCTGACGGATGCCTTTGACGGTATGCTGGCGCGCGGCATAGGTGCGGTTTCTAATTTTGGCAAACTGTTTGACCCGTTTTCAGATAGCGTTTACCGGCTGACCGCGTTCCTCGCTTTGCTTTTGGCGGGGGTATTTCCGTGGTGGGCGTTTCTCGCGCTCTTATTCCGCGACGTGGCCGTTTCCTATATCCGGGTCTTTGAAGCGAGCCATGGCAATGTGCGTGCAGCGCGGCTGTCGGGCAAGATCAAAGCAATCGTACAAGGGGCTGGTTTGATCGTGCTGACAGTGTTTGCCATCTACGGCACCCAGTGGGACACGGCGATGGTGAAACCGGCCATGCTGTTTACTTATATCGCCATCGTGGGCGTGACCCTGTGGTCGCTCTTTGATTATGCGCAACCGTTGTTTGCGGCGGTGAAAGCGGAATCTGACAAGTCCTAAAGGCTAGCCCGAATGGAAGTGGTCGTAGATCCGCTTTGCCATCGCCTTTGAAATCCCTTCGACGACTTCCAGGTCGGTAAGGCCGGCACGGCTGACCCCTTTGGCTGATCCGAAATGTAGCAGCAGCGCCTTTTTGCGTGCAGCGCCGATGCCGCCTATTTCGTCCAAGGGATTTGAAGAGATCGCTTTGGTGCGGCGGGCCCTATGGCTGCCTATGGCGAAGCGGTGTGCTTCGTCCCGCAGGCGCTGAAGAAAATACATCACGGGGCTGGTGCCATCGAGGGTGAAGGGCTCGCGCCCTGGCATGAAGAACCGCTCACGGCCCGCGTCCCGTTCGGGGCCTTTGGCGATTGATACCAGCGTCACATCCTCAACGCCCAGATCGGCAAAGACCTCCGTCGCCACCGAGAGCTGCCCTTTGCCGCCGTCGATAAGGACGATGTCGGGCCAGGCCGGGAACTTGCCGCTGTCATCATCCCCATCCCGGTCAGCATGATCTTTCAGCAGCCGTGAGAAACGCCGCGTCAGCACCTCGCGCATCATGGCGTAATCATCCCCGGGGGCGATGTCTTTGTTCTTGATATTGAACTTGCGGTATTGAGCTTTCTCAAATCCGCCACGCCCGGCGACCACCATGCCGCCCACCGGATGACTGCCTTGAATATGGGAGTTATCATAGATCTCGATGCGGCGCGGCGGCGTATCGAGCCCAAAGGTTTCAGCTACTTTTTCAAGTAATTGTCTTTGGGCAGCGCTTTCTGAAATGCGGCGCGCAAGAGCTTCGCGCGCGTTGGTGATGGCGTGTTCCACCAGCGCGCGTTTTTCACCGCGCTCGGGCACACGAATATCCACCTTGCGTTCGCTTTTCAGCGCAAGTGCCTGGGCCAGGAGCGCACGCTCTTTGATATCATGGCTGAGCAGGATCATGCGCGGTACGGGCTTGTCATCATAAAACTGGGTCAGAAACGCCGCGAGCACATCGGCGGGTTCCGCGGTCTTGTCATGGCGCGGAAAGAAAGCGCGGTTGCCCCAGTTCTGCCCGGCGCGGAAGAAGAACACTTGAATGCAGGTTTGTCCGCCATCGGCAAAGGCTGCAATGACGTCAGCCTCGGTCAGGGTCTCGGGATTAATTCCCTGGTGGGTTTGGATCGAGGTAATGGCGCGCATGCGGTCGCGATAATTGGCGGCGCTTTCATATTCATGATTGTCCGCAGCCTTTTGCATGGCGCTGACCATCATGTCTTGAATTTTACGGCTCTTGCCGCCCAAAAAGTCCGCCGCGTCATTGACCAGTACCCGGTAGCCTTTCTCGCTGATCTCGCCAGTGCAAGGGGCACTGCAGCGTTTGATTTGAAAAAGCAAACAGGGCCGGGTGCGACTAACAAAAACCCCGTCGGAACAAGAACGCAGCAAAAACGCGCGCTGCATGGTGTTCAGTGTGCGGTTTACCGATTTGGCAGAAGCAAATGGTCCGAAATAATGACCTTTGATGTTACGCGCGCCGCGATGCTTGCGGATCTGCGGGAAGGTGTGAGTCTCGTCAATGAGAATGTAGGGAAAGCTTTTGTCATCGCGCAAAAGAATGTTGTAGCGCGGCTTGAGCTGCTTGATCAGGTTGGCTTCCAGCAACAGCGCTTCGGTTTCCGTATGGGTGGTTACAATTTCCATGGAGGCGGTCATGGAAATCATGCGCGCGATACGGTTGGGTTGCCTGCCAAGCTTTGTGTAATTGGTGACGCGCTTTTTCAAGTCGCGTGCCTTGCCCACGTAAAGAACCGCGCCTTTGGTGTCGAGCATGCGATAGACCCCGGGGCCATTGGGCAGCGTGCGCACCACGGCCTTGATAATCTCAATTCCGGTTACGGAGGATTGATCTTTTTGAGGGGGCTCATCGTTCATCTTGAGGCGGACCTAACCATCACTTGCCATCCAAATCATCCAAAATCATCGGGCAGGTGAGCGCCCTGTCATGGCCCCCTCATACTATCCACGAAATCTGTGGATAACTGTGTGGGCAAGACCGGTTTCCGGCCCCTATCTATCTGGAATCATTCACCTCACACCAGATTGCACAAAATATGTGCATTTAAGTAAGTCGCTGATTTATTTGGGCTAAATCCGTTAGGGAAGATAAACATTCGGTAAAGACCCCATTCCACGCTGAGACAATGGTCAATTGCGACGAAATTGGTACCAATGTGCAAAGCGCGCTCCCGGGCATACAGTTATCGTGTAGCACCAAGACCAAAAATGCGCACCTTGTGCGCCTTTATGAGGTCGTAAGGGCGCTGGCCCGCAGCCGTTCAATCTCCACACCCACACTTGCGGCCGATGCGATGGCGGCGAGCTTCTCGATTCTGACCCGCGCCACCTGAACTCTCTCGTCTTCCAGGCACCGGGCGGCAATCATTTCAGCCAGGGTTTCCACCAATCGGACATGGCCCGCTCCCACCATTTCCTTCACCGCTTCAACCACTTGGTGATAATCCACCACATCTTCGAGCCGGTCCCCTTGGGGTGCGCCGGCGTCAGTAACGGTCAGATCGATATTGATGCGGATGGGCTGGGTTCGCCCTTCCTCATGCCGGAACACGCCAATATGGGCGTCCAGCAAAAGATCCCGAATAAAAACGTGCCGCACGGCCTGGGCCGCGTTGGCGATCTTCAGGGGAATAACGGTTTGGCTATCGGTTTTGCTCATGGGTCCGGTCTCCATGGGGAAGCGCGCGCACCATAGGCGCTGACTGTGCCGCTGCCAATACTTGCCGGGACGGTTCTCATGCGGCATAGGAAAGCCTTGATATTCAGGGAGCTGCCCATGCCGTCATGCCTTGTCACCGGAGCTGCCCGCCGCATTGGCGCGGGGCTAACGCGCGCCTTGGTGGCCAAGGGTTGGACAGTGATCGCCCATTATAACGGCTCGGCTGCAGCCGCGGACGCACTGGCCGAGGAATTGGGGCGTGACCACGTCAAACCGCTGCAGGCCGATCTTTCAAATGGTGCCGAGGTTGCGGGCTTGATTGCCGCTAGTGCCAAGCTGGCGGGGGAGCCGCTTAGTCTTTTGGTGAATAATGCGTCTTTGTTTGAGGAAGATCACCCGGGAATGCTAGAGGACGGCAAGTGGGACCGGCACATGCAAGTCAATCTCAAAGCGCCGGCGTTTCTGGCCCAAGGGTTTGCCGCCCAGGTGCCGGACGGCGGCCTGATTGTCAATTTGCTGGATCAGAAGCTCTGGAACCTCAATCCCGACTTCTTTTCCTACTCAGTTTCCAAGGCGGGATTGCGCGCGGTGACGGAAATGCTGGCCCAAGCCTTGGCGCCGAAGGTTCGTGTGTGCGGCATCGCGCCAGGGATCGTTCTTCCCAGCGCCTACCAGACCGATTCCCATTTTGAAGATGTTCACAACATGAACCCACTGGGACGCGGCGCGAATGTGGAAGACATTGCACGAACGCTTCTGTTTCTTTTGGACAGTCCCGCGATCTCAGGTCAGACGATTTTGGTGGATGGGGGTCAGCACTTCAGCGGTCAGGTGCGCGATGTGCTCTACGCCGAACCGGGCAATACCGACTAGGCGGAAACAGTATATGTGCAGGCTTCGCCGCAGGTCGGCCGGCGCACAGTGACGCGGGCAATCCCTGGAAATTCAGGGCTCAGTTTTTCCGCAATCCACACCGCGATGTTCTCAAGCGAGGGATTTTCAAGTCCCTCGATATCATTGAGATAGTTGTGGCACAGGGTTTCGCGCAAACGACTGACCGACTGATCGACTTCGTTAAAGTCAACGACCCAGCCGTGTTCAACGTCCGGCGCCCCCGCGATCGTCACATCCACTTCAAAGGAATGGCCATGTATCCGGGCATAGCGATGCCCTTCTCCCATTTGGGGAAAATGGTGTGCCGCCTCGAATGTGAAGCGTTTGGTAATTTCCAACTGCCCGGTCATTTCGGTCAATGCCTATTACAAAAGCCCGTCAGGGACGATGCCGTCGCCGTTCTGGAACAAAATGAATATGAAGGCAACATAGGCGAGCAGGAAGAATACCCCTGAAAGGCGAGACACCTTGCCGCGCGCCAGGGCATAGGGCAGCACCAAAAGCGCGGTCCCAAGCAGCACCCAGAGCTCAAAGCTTTTAAATTCCGGGTCGATGGGAATGGGCGCGCCGTTGATGGGAACCGCGACCATGGCGGTTGCCCCCATAACGGCGAGCAAATTGAAGAGATTGCTGCCGATAACATTGCCGATGGCGACGGCCGAGTGGCGGTGCAGGGCGGCGACAAGGCTGGTGGCGAGTTCAGGCAAGGAAGTGCCTAGCGCAATCAGGCTTAGGCCGATGATCGAGGGCGCCACGCCCATGCGCTCGGCCACATCCTGACCCCCTAAAACCGCGTAATGCGCGCCAGCGGGCAGGCCGATGATGGCAATGAGAATAAAGATGCCAACCATCATGGGGGACTTCGGCAGACCGCTCATTTGCTCGACTTCTTCCACTTCTTCCAAGGTGAAGTCGTCGTCGACAGCGCGCGAGGCGCGGATGCCGGTATAAAGGAGATAGACAAAGATCAGCGCGAACAGGACCATGCCTTCCGTCATGGTAATGGCGAGATCCCATGCAAAATAGAAAAACAGCAATGTCGCGCCGACCATCATCAGCGTGTTGCGGCGGATCAAAGGTTGATCGGCGAAGATGGGATAAATGAGCGCCGGCATCCCCAGGACCAGCAGCACATTGGCAATATTACTGCCCACCACATTGCCAACGGCAATGCCAATGGCAGACGGATCAGCCAAGGCCGCTTGCAGCCCGACAACCAGTTCCGGCGCCGAGGTGCCGAAGGCGACAATGGTCAAACCAATGAAAAGGGCCGGGATTCGCAGTTTCTTGGCGAGGGAAACCGACCCACGGACAAGAAGATCCCCGCACACAAGAAGGACGAGAAGCCCGCCGATTACAAAGGCAAGACTGGTCACCATAAAAAACTGTCTCCCGTTGCCTGAAAAACGTCCCCGCGCGGATGCAGCGGCGCGGCCCCCATTCCTAAGTTGTGGCCCGACGGCACAAGCCAACGCCTGTCATATAAGATGCGAGACCTCAGGACAAAGGGTGAATTACAATTTTCCCAACTCCTCACGCCATCGTTCCCGGACCCGTGCAAATCAGATACATTTGCGGGGACAAGAGGATACCTCATGAACGAAGAAGCCCTCCATGCAATCCCTTATTTGAGAGAAGTCCTCATCTTCCTGGTTGTCGCCGTGGTGGTGGTGCCATTGTTTGGGCGGCTCAAGGTCAGCCCAATCTTGGGATTTTTGATCGTTGGCGTGCTGATCGGGCCCTTTGCCTTGCAGGCCATCGGAGAAGTCGAGGAGGTCCGCCGTTTTGCGGAACTCGGCATTGTCTTCCTATTGTTCAAAGTCGGGCTTGAACTCTCCCTCGATCGGCTAATCCAAATGCGCCGTCTGGTATTTGGGCTTGGGGGGTTGCAAGTCCTGCTGACAGGCGTTGCGATCAGCGGCATCGCGGCCCAATGGGGCAACAGCGCGGCTTCATCCATTGTCATCGGATTTGCATTGGCGCTTTCATCAACGGCTATCGTTATGAAGCTGCTGGTCGAAGGTAACGCCATTGCCTCGGTTCATGGCCGCGCAAGTTTTTCGGTGCTTTTGTTTCAGGACCTCGCCGTTGTTCCCATCTTATTGCTCGTCTCGCTTTTGGCGGGATCAGGTGAAGGGTCCCTGTGGGGCACAGCCGCATTGGCGATAGGGCGAGCGGCGCTTGCTGTCGCCGTCATCGCCCTTTTGGGCCGCTTTGTGCTGCGCGGCCTTTTCCGGTTTGTAGCGGCGGCAAAGCGCCCTGAAGTTTTTATGGCGATGACGCTGCTCATCGTTCTTGTGACCGCGGTGGGGACCGCCTATGCCGGGCTGTCCATGGCGCTCGGCGCATTTTTAGCCGGCCTTATGCTTGCGGGAACTGAATTCCGCCATCAGATCGAAAGTGACATTGCGCCATTTGAAGGGCTCTTGCTGGGGCTCTTTTTCCTGAGCGTTGGCATGGGCATTGATATCGCGTTTGTGGCGCCGCAGTTTTTGAAACTTTTTGCGGCGGTTGCCGGCCTAATGGCGATCAAAGCCATCATCATTACAGGCGCTGCCCGCGTCTTTGGCCTGACCTTCGCAAATGCCGCGCGCTCGGGCGTTCTACTTTCGCAGGCCGGTGAGTTTGCTTTTGTGATCTTTGCGGCGGCCAGTATTGTGCCGAACCAAATGCTGGCCCAAGAAACCGCACAGTTTATGACCGTGGTTGCGGCGATCAGTATGATGGTATCGCCAGCGCTGCCATTTCTTGCCAATCGGGTGGGCGATTTTCTCGAGGTGCGGGGCGCAAACCGGGATCAGAACGACACTGATTTTTCGGGACTTAGCGAACACGTCATTATCGCCGGCTTTGGCCGCGTTGGCCAAACCGTTGCCAAGGTATTGGAGAGTGAAGGCATTCCTTATGTTGGCGTAGACACCGACACCTACCTAATCGGTCAGTGCCGCGCGGCGGGCGAATCCGCATTTTTTGGTGACGGCACGCGCGCCGATATTTTGGAACGGTTGGGGACTGATCGCGCGGGTGCGGTTTTAATCACCATGAATGACACTCACGCGGCGGGCAGGACGCTTTCGGAGATTCGCCGCAACTGGCCCAAAGTTCCTGTCTTCGTACGGGCGCGAGATGCCGCACACAGTCGGGAGTTGCGCCGCCTAGGGGCAGATCACATTGTGCCTGAAGCGCTCGAGGCCAGTTTGCAGCTTTCGGGACGTGTGCTTGGGGCCATGGGCACACCTAGCGAAGCGGTGAACGAAATCATCGAACAATTTCGCAGTAATGAATATGAAGATTTGGCCGATATTATTGAATCTATTGAGGAAAACCCTGAATCAAGCGATCCGAACTAGATAAAATTCCAACCATTCCGTTCCCGCTATTTTCAGTCCTTCAGGTGAAACTAACGGCTAAATTTTAAGCGAGGAGGCCTTACCGATGGACGTGGATGTTTTGAGCCGCGACGGGCCGCGCATGGACGAACCGGTCAAGCAATTGCTGACCTTTCATGCCGCCGAGCGGCGTCTTGTAGGGCGGCTCTTGGCGTATTGGCATGATCTTTGTGATGGGCGCAGCTTTCCCTGTCTAAAGGATCTCGACGCTGAACGGATCGGCGATGATTGGCGTTGGTCCTTTATTCTGCAAACTGACGATCATCGTGAATTTCCGAATTTCCGTTACCTCGGCCCTGATTTGGCAAAGTACTCGGGCATTTTTCTTGCGGGTCAGGATGATTTCACAACCACGCTTCTTGATGTGGCGACGCACAAGCTCGACCGCGTGTTTCGCGAAGGCTGTCCGCTATTGATGGAAGATGTTGTGACCCGCTTCGATGGGCAACGGCTTATGTTCCGCGCCGTCCTTTTGCCCCTTAGCGATGATGGTAAGAACATCAATTTCGTACTTGGCGCCGCTAACGGTCGCATCGAAGATTAACCCGCGTTTTGCGTAAAATGCACTTCGTGGGCTAGTCTTCTGTGCATGGCGATGAATAATCAACCACCAGCAGATAAGACGCGGATCCCCCTGTGGCTCAAGCGGTGGATCGATATTCCCTCGATCATTGGCATCGTATTGATTTTCGCCTTTGCCGCTTGGCTCATGACTGATTTCGCCGCCGCTATTAGCTAGCAGTGTCGAGCGGCCATTGTTGGCCCCCGAGGGTATCAGAAGTTTCTGCTCTGAAATTTACTGCGGCAAAAAGATCGCGATTATCGATCCTGGCAATGCCATCCGTTGCACTTTCAGGTCGCTTGGCCGTTACGGTCATAACTTCGCAGATTATCGGTAATCCATTGTCTACGATTTCCATCTGAGTGATTTCTTCCTGTGTGCAATTGCGCACTTCTGCATTGGCCGTATCAGCGCCGGCAATTAATGCCGCGCCCATTATCAGCCCGGCAAAGCAAGAGATGTTGCGAAATGAAGTGGTAGTCATTGGGACCTCCCTGGGTGCGCGTTCTGGCGCATTGGTTTAAGTTGTCGTGTTGCAAAGGGGTCCCCAACGGCCCGCTCCAGCCATCTGAATGTAGGGGCAGGGCATCGTCGTTCCTATTTAAATGACGGTAAGATTGGCCGTAAAAGCCGGCTTGAGCATGTCTTTTTGGTAAGGAAGCGAAGATGGGGTATGAGGGTTCATCGTCTTTCTCTCGAGCAGCGAGTTGATGCCGCACAACCCGGAAATTAAGACTGCCCAGGACTGGGCCCGCGAAAACAAGACCGCGCGGCGCGTTTCCTATGCGCTGATCCTGGGCTGCATGGTGACCTTCGCCATGGGGCAAACGATCTTGTTTACCTTGCTGGGACCGCTCGGCCGCGACATAGGATTGCAGGAATTTCAGGTTGGTCTCATCACCACGTTTTCGGGACTTGCCATGGCTCTGGTCCAGCCGATTTGGGGCCGGCGATCGGATCATTGGGGCCGCAAGGTCGTGATCGTCTTTGGGCTTCTTGCTTATGGTGTCACCACGGTCATCTTCACATTCTTTGTTCAAGTTGGGCTCTGGGGTTGGGTGGCGCCATTGCCGTTGTTTGGCATGCTGGTCGTCGCGCGGGTTATTTATGCATTGACCTCAAGCGGCATTCAGCCCGCGGCGTCGGCCTTTGTAGCTGACACCACCGAAGGGCATGCGCGCACGCAGGGTCTTGCGCTTGTCGGCGCGGCTGCGGGCATCGGGACGGCGGCGGGGCCCGTCTTAGGGGCGTCGCTTGTGGGCATCGGCATCCTGGTTCCCCTATATGCCGCAGCGGGGCTTGCCTTTTTTATGGGCGTGGCGGCTTTGTTGTTTCTGAAAGAACCCCCCGCCCATGTTCGCGTCAGGCCCAAGAACCGTTTGCGTATTCTGGATCCCCGCATTTTGCCATATCTGATCATCACACTGTTTTTGTTGACCGCCGCTGCGGGCACATATCAAACCGCGGCCTTTTATGTGCAGGATCGGCTTGGCACTGATACGGCGGGCACGGCGCGGCTCGTGGGTTGGGCGATGGGTGCAACGGCGGTGGTGACGATCCTGACCCAAGCGATCGTTGTTCAGTGGCTTAAGCCCGCGCCCGCGGTGCTTGTGCGGGTGGGGCTTTTGATCGGTACCGCGGCCTTTATCTTTTTGTCCTATACCAAGGCCTATGAGGGGCTGGTTTTTGGCTACATGATCATGGGGGCCAGCATTGGTTTGCTCAATCCCGGCCTGTTGTCAGCTGCCTCTCTTAGCGTTGGCGCGGACGAACAAGGCGGCGTTGCTGGCCTGATCGGGTCAGCTATGTCGGCGGGATTTATTTTTGGCCCGGCCTTGGGCGCCGGTTTGTACGAGTACGGACAAATCGTGCCGCTTCAACTTAATGCGGTGATCATGGGCGCTATGCTGATCGGGTCCCTGTTCTTGGCTTTTGGGCCGCGCAGCGTGCCATTGGACTTGCGAATGCCGGGCGCTAAAAGGCCGGCACCCCCAAAACCCATGCCGCCACCGGCTGGTGATTGAGTTAGCGCACCTCGTTGCCTTCAGCGTCATAAACACCGCGCATTCCCATGATGGGAACGTCCCAGCCCAGAAACTGTGTGTCGCGATACCAACGCCGCGCGGTGAAGGGTTGGAATGAAATGTCACTCGCATCGTGGGTGATTGCGGTTTCAAATGCCGGGTCGCGACCGCCAAGGAAATCGTCGAACGACAAATCCGCACCAACATCGGGGCGCACCCACATGCGGGGATCGGAATCAAACGAGTCCTGCCAGCGCAAGGTTGAAATCAGCGTTACGAGCTGTGATTCCGGCAGGCTGAAAACCTCCGCATCGCCGAAATGATTGGGCCGCCCGGCAGTGGGTTCCCCCACAAAGATCGCTTGGGTGTGTCGCTCCATCCAATTGGTAAAGTTTTGCGCGGCAGAGAACGTCTGCCGTCCGGTCAGAACATAAACCCCGCCCGGATGGTTCAGCCGCGAGGCAATCACGCCATGCACGAACGGCGCATTAAAGGTGTTATCGCCGCCGCCATTATTGCGCACGTCGATGATCAGGCGCTCAACCTCGTTTTCTTCAATGAATTGGAACATGGTGGCGGCAAAATCTTCGATGGGGTCGTTTTCATCGTTTTGGACGGCGCCATAGATCAGATAGACCGCATTCTGATCGGGTAGGTACTCATAAACATATGGGGCTTCTTCTGTCATCCAGCGCGGATAGTCCGCATCCGGATTGAGAACATCAAACACTGTTGTCAGTTCCAGTATGGCGTCCGGCGCGATAGGGTAAAGCGTCGCCGTTGCCGTGCCGCCATCTTGAGTTTCGACAGTGATTGTCAGTCCGCCATCGGCATCGCCATACCCAAGCGCGGAAGCAAAGCCGGGATAACGCAGAACGACTGGCGCGAAATTGGCCTTCCACATGGGGCTTCCTGCTGAAATGAGGCCCATGAGACCTGCCATAACCTCCCTCGCAGGAACATTACCGAACTGGATCACACGGCCGCCGACAAGTTCGCGAGTGCCGTCCTCGACACGGGTGAGATAAAGATCGCCGCCAAAGAAATAGGCGCGCAAGGGGTATTGCTCTTCAAAGCCCGGCCCATGATAGGCGAACGGAAATACATTCGTGTGCCCATCGTTGGCGAGCTCCATGAACTGCGCGGTGGCGGTTACAAAACCCGCCCAATCAAGATCAGGAAGGGCAGCAAGGGTGCTCTCATACTTCGTGTCCCAATCGGCCGCCGGTGTGGCATGGTCATAATCGGGGTGCAGGTCCTGGATGCGTGCATAAAGCAGGGACAAATCGCGCGCCCAAGCTTCATGATCGTCATAGGCGGCGGGGTCGGTCCCTGCAAAATCGCCATGTTGGGCAAGTGCCGTTCCAGGTGCGAGCAGAAACAGAATGAAAAAACTGCGGATGAGTGTGTTCACGTGGGGCCTCCCTGGCGGCACTTTCCCATGCGCGCGTTGGCGCGGAAACGACGTGCGCAAGGTTGCCATCAGGTTGACGCCCGCCGCCATCAAATCGGGCGCGGGGTTTTGTCAGGGCATCAGGCAACAAAAAGGCCACCCCCCAAGGGATGGCCCTCAATTCCAGTCAACGCGACCGAAAAGTTCGCTTAGCTGGCGTCGGAAATATTTACCGCACGCTGGCCGCGCTTGTCAGGCTCAATGTCAAAGTTGACTTTTTGGCCATCGCTGAGCGTCGACATGCCCGATTGTTCAACGGCGGAGATGTGAACGAACACGTCCTTCTCGCCATCGTCAGGAGCAATAAAGCCGAAGCCTTTGGTTGCGTTAAAGAATTTTACCGTTCCGGTAGTCATGGATTTTAGTCCTTTACGTTTAGTTCCCTTCCCCGCGAACGCCGCGAGGCGGGGTGAAGCGCACGTCACGAAGTAAGGAAAGATAGAAAGCCGTAACCAAGCGCAAGTAAGCGTAAGGACGATATCTGCCATTCCGGCCCGTGAAGCCGTCACGCCCGCTATATGGGACAGCAGGGGATATATGACAAGTATAAATTGCACGCCCGACAGCGCTGCAAAACAAACGGCGCCGCGAGAAACCTCACGACGCCGCTCAAAAATTCGCTGAAAACAGGGCTTAAAGCGGTTTGATGTTTACCGCCTTGGGGCCGCGCTGGTCGGGCTCAACCTCGAATTCGACCTTCTGGTCGCGGTCAAGGGTGCTCAGGCCAGAGGCTTCGACGGCGGAAACATGCACAAACACATCCTTCGCCCCATCGTCGGGTGAGATAAAGCCATAGCCCTTGGTTTCGTTATAAAATTTTACGGTGCCGGTCGTCATGACAGGTTCCTTCTGCAGATGAATGTCCCATCGCGTGCCACGCGCCCGCGAGGGGTGATGCGAGAACCACGTCAAGTCGAGTTCGGGATTGCTTCTGCCAGCCCGGGACTGGTGGGTCACTTCACGGGGCGCGTTTTACCACTTTTCCCGTCTAAGGGGTAGTGGGCGGCAGTATCGGCATGCTGCACTGCGAGATGTATCGAAGGCGGAAGCTTGAGTACTAGGCTCGTCTGCGATGCAGCACTTCCACCGCCAACGTCGCGGCCAGGATCAGCAATATCGCCAGTGCGCCTTTTTCGCCGGGCGGATCACCGGGCAGGGGTTTTAGCACCACCACCGCCAGCACGACGAGCGCTTGTGCGAAGACATGAAAGCCGATCAGCGCAAAGCCGAGGCTCCGGTATTTCAAGGCAACCGCGAGGTCCACAACGCCGATGGCGATCTGCTGCGCGCCAATGCCAGCCAGCAGCGCAATGATGACAAGCCCGCCTTCCCCGGAAAGATCAAAGCCCGCAATGGTGCCCGCTCCACTGTCAGGCGCGAACAGGTGCATGCCGCCGCGCCCCAGATTGAGCAGGCCCAACACCGTCAAAACGAGAAGCGTGATGCGGTGGGGTCTCATGGCGTTCCCTCGGAATGCTTTCTTGGTCGTGGCGTCCTTGCTAGTCTGTGCACGAACCGCAGCAAATGAAAAGACGGAGCGACCCGGAAATGAGCCTTGAAAAGAAATACATGTTTCTGCTTGGCGCCAATGCGCTCGCCGTTGCCGGGTTTACCGCCTGGTATTTGTCCCGCGGCAATCTTGAGTTCATCATTTTTGTCAGCGTGATTATTTTCTTCATGGCCGTGCTTTGGTTCACGCGAAACAAAGTCGATTATCCAATGCCCGTTCTGTGGGCCCTGTCGGCTTGGGGTTTTTTCCACATGCTGGGCGGCAGCCTCGTCATCGGTGACACGCGGCTTTACGATTTCATCTTTATACCGATTGTCGGCGAGCCTTATTTGATCTTGAAGTTTGATCAGATCATCCACGCCTATGGCTTTGGCGTTTCAACGTTTGTGGCGTTTCATTTGCTCAAGCCCGTCTTGCGCGAAGGGGCCGCAGGCAAGGTCGGACTGGCCATCGTGCTCGCCATGGCGGGGCTGGGCGCGGGCGCGCTGAACGAGATTATCGAATTTGCCGTCACCATTGTTTCACCCGAAAGCGGCATTGGCGGTTATGTCAACAATTCGCTGGATCTGGTGGCCAACGGTACGGGCTCAACGATTGCCGCGATCTGGATCTATTTTAAGGCCGACAAGCATTAGGCGAGCCCCAAAAGAAAAGGCCGCCCTCAATTAAGAGAGCGGCCCAAATTCAGTCAGTTAAGCGAGGCTTAGCTGGCGTCTTTGATGTTGATCGCGCGTTCGCCGCGCTTGTCTGGCTCAACGTCAAAAGTGACCTTCTGGCCATCGCTAAGAGTGCTCATACCGCCTTGTTCAACAGCGGAGACGTGCACAAACACGTCCTTCGCGCCATCGTCGGGGGCGATAAAACCAAAGCCTTTGGCGGCGTTGAAAAACTTAACCGTTCCGGTTGTCATGGATCATAGTCCTTTACTTGGGTTCCCTTTCCCGCGAAAGCCGCAGGACGGGGTGAAGCGTCAGTCACGAAGATTTAGGAAAAGTAGAAGCCGTAACCGAAGCTCAGTAAGCGTAAGGACGATATCCGCAAATCCGGCTCGTGAAGCCGTCACAGCGCGTATATGGGACGGTTAGCGCCAAATAGCAAGAAAAGAAGGTAATGACCTCCATTTATGGGAGAAAACTGAGGGTGGCTAACGGTTAGGGGAGCGTTGCGGGCGAGGACTTTTAGGCAAGCTTCTCTCTGAAATACCCAATGACTTCATCCAAAGCGGCCCGCGTGGGGTGCCCCGCCTCATCCACAAAATGCCCGGTCAGGACCGAATGGCCGGGGCCGGGCAGGGTGGTTAGCTTGATGCGGGTCTTCTTCTCACCATTTGGCCCACCGTCATTGAAGGCCTTGTCCAGGGCCTCGAATTTTTCCGCGCGGCAAATGTTATCTTCCGCAAAACGGTAACCCAGCATGGGGCCAACTTCGTCCAGCTTGTCATGGACGGTCGCCACGTCCGCCGCCGACATGTGAAGCGCCCCGTGCCCGCCGATGGGCATGGATGGTTGCGCCGTAACGCCGGCCAACACCGCCTCGTCCGCCATCAGAGAGATGGCGAAATTGCCGGTCAGGCACATGCCGATGCTGCCCACGCCCTTGGCTCCGGTTTGGGATTTAATGTCCCCCGCCAGGGCGCGCAGCCAATTCACAATGGGGGAGGACTTGTTTGCCGCGAACAGGGAAAATTCTTTCCGCATACAGAACACCCGCAAGGTGTTGCCGATGAACGAGACCTTGCCCAAAGGCCCAAACAGATGAGGCAGATAGACCCGGAACCCCGCTTCCACCAACTTGTCACACAGGCGGAAGGTCTCCGGCATGATCCCCGGCAGTTCCTGAATGACGATCACCGGCGGGGCACCTTTATCCCCGCGCGCATAGACGGGCCGGGTCAGCTCATGGTCCCCTTCCAGCGGCCCGGTGAAGGATGTCTTCTCATAAGCGGTGATGGGGGCGGGCATGGGGATATCCTTTGACTTTCTTCTCACCCTTACAGATTTACTGGGTGTGAATGATTCTACATTAAGATCGAGACCGGCGAGCCCCCCTTTACTTTCTTGCTGTGAGTGCGTGGGATTCCATGGTGTTGCAGTGTTGTTCAGCCAAGTTTCGATTAATCGGGCTGCTGTTGCAGCATGGTCGAATCAAGCTCCTTTGGGTCCAAGTATTTCGGGTTGTAAATTAGAATCCGAATAGAAAGGCGCAACAAACTTAATGCAAAGTCGGCATGCTCCTTAATCCTACCTATTCTTGGCGCCTCGCCATGTACAACAGTTGATCTACAATTGTACATGTTTTCCACTCTCTTCTTGAACTCGAGTTCCGGTTCTAAAAGTTCGTTTTGTATCGAGAAGAGCTTGGTTAACCGCATCGCCAATTTGTAACCGAGCTCTTTGCTATCGTTGAGAAACAGTGCTTCAAGGCCTACCGATGCATCAATAAGAACATCTTCTAGATAATGCCGGGTGTAACAGCTTTTGAGCCTTCGCTTTGCGACCTCAAGGCGTTGGTTTTCGGTTTTATCCAATCGATCGAGGATGTTTTGAAAATCAACCAAATCTTCGATAGATATTATGGGGCGTCGTTGCCAATCAAATGTGGGTTCTGTCGCATATCTATCGTGGTCTCGATATGAGAAGACGACTGGTTCCTTGGGGCTTGTGAATATACTGTGGTTAAGTTCCCAGAATCGCGGCTTCGCTATTCGAATAGTTAGATCAATAGAATCTAAACCCAAAATAAGAAATGCTATCGCCGCATTATCAAGGTGCGTTGTATGGGCGTGCAATAGTCTGGCCCCGCGAAAACTATTCTGCAGCCGGAAGGTGCGCATCAATTCAATGTTCTTATAGACGAGAGTGTGCGAAGCGTTTGTGTAGCGCTCTTCAGAGCCATTCGCGTGATAGCCAATTTCTTTGCGAATTGCACTCGAAAATGGTTTTGGCAACCGACAAATGAAGCAGTTTCTTGTTACACGAAAAGAGTCGATCTCGAGATCGACATTGCAAAGCGGAACGAACACCCAGCATTGAAGTTCTTCCGATAACATGGCACTGCGAACGCGCTCTGTAATCTTTTCGATTGCGTTTTCAGGTGGTGATAGCGATTGAGAGGCATTCGTAAGTTCATCAATCACAGAGAAAAGTGTGTCTCTAGGGTTGATGTACTGAAATGACTCAAAACCGTCTGCCGTGTAAAAGTACCTATCTGTTCCGTCCTCATACATCGCCTCTGCCAAGAAGAGATCGAACTGCTTCATCACCGTTTGAAGTCCTGGAACGATGTCAGCGTCCCAGACGAACGGGGGCTTGCTGGGAAATGCCGGCAAGGGCAAATTGGATGAGACGTCTCTAAACACATCGGGAGCTACGCCTTTTTCGGGCGAATGCTCAGCATCGACGACTTCTCGAAGCAATCCGAGTTGTTGAAGTTTGTCAAACTGGTAGCCTTGATCTCGTAGGTATTCGAGTGACTCTCTAATCATGTCCGGAAGGTGCTTTGTAAATCTATCCCACCGTCCGCAAAAGTTGGATCTCATTTCCTTTGGGGTTGGGCGTCTTGTACCTTGTGTCAACTCCCCCTCCGCCTTCTTTTCCCCTTGCCCGCCGCTTTGGCGGCAGCCTTTGAGCCTTTGGGCGCGCTCGCGCCAGTACGTTGGCGGATCGCCTCTTGCCGGGCGAAGGGATCATCCAGCAGGGCAAGCTCGGTTTCCTGCAGGCGTTTGATCTCGTCGCGAAGGCGGGCGGCCTCCTCAAATTCCAGGTCCGACGCGGCGGCGCGCATCTGTTCTTCCAATGATTTGATGTGGGTGGCGAGGTTATGGCCGACAAAGGGCGTGCCGTCCTCGGCAAAGCCGGTTTGCGGCACCTCCACGCGCACGTGGTCCTTCTCATACACACTGTCGAGAATATCGTTGATGTTGGTCTTGATGCTCGCCGGGGTAATGCCGTTGGCCGTGTTATATTCTTCCTGCTTGGCCCGGCGGCGGTCGGTTTCTTTCATGGCCCGTTCCATGGAACCGGTGATCCGATCCGCATACAGAATAACGCGGCCATCCACGTTGCGCGCGGCGCGGCCAATGGTTTGGACGAGAGAGGTTTCCGAACGCAGAAAGCCTTCCTTGTCCGCATCCAAAATGCCAACAAGCGCGCATTCGGGAATATCCAACCCTTCGCGCAACAGGTTGATCCCCACCAAAATGTCATAGGCGCCAAGGCGCAGATCGCGCAAAATCTCAATGCGTTCGATGGTGTCGATGTCGGAGTGCATATAGCGCACCTTCAGCCCCTGCTCGTGCATAAATTCGGTCAGGTCCTCGGCCATGCGCTTGGTCAGCGTTGTGACGAGCACGCGATAGCCCTCGGCCACCACCTTGCGGCATTCGGCCATCAGATCATCCACCTGATTGGTGGCGGGGCGGATTTCCACCGGCGGGTCGATCAGCCCCGTGGGGCGGATCACCTGTTCCACAAAAATGCCGCTGGTCTGTTCCATCTCCCACGGGCCGGGGGTGGCGGAAACGCACACGCTTTGCGGCCGCATCATGTCCCATTCTTCGAACTTCAGCGGGCGATTATCCAGGCATGAGGGTAGGCGGAAGCCATAATCCGAGAGCGTCTTCTTGCGGCGATAATCGCCTCGGAACATGGCGCCGAGCTGCGGCACGGTGACGTGGCTTTCATCCGCGAACACCAGCGCGTTTTCGGGCAGGTACTCGAACAAGGTCGGCGGCGGCTCCCCCGGTTTGCGGCCCGTTAGATAGCGCGAATAATTCTCGATGCCGGGGCAGGAGCCTGTCGCCTCGATCATCTCCAAATCAAATTGCGTGCGCTGTTCCAGCCGCTGGGCCTCAAGCAATTGCCCTTTGGCGTGCAGCACTTTCAGATGCTCGACCAGCTCCGCCTTGATGGATTTCGCGGCCTGGGTCAGCGTCGGGCGCGGCGTTACATAGTGACTGTTGGGATAAAGCTTGATGAAGTCCAGCTCGTCGGTCTTCCGGCCCGTCAGGGGGTCGAACTCGGTAATGCTCTCGACCTCGTCGCCGAACAGGTTCACGCGCCAGGCGCGGTCTTCCTGGTGAGCGGGGAAAATTTCAATCACATCGCCGCGCACTCTAAATGTGCCGCGGAAAAACGCTGCGTCATTGCGCTTGTATTGCAGCGCCACCAGATCAGCGATCAGCGCGCGCTGTTGCACGTTACTGCCGCGCTTTACGGTGACCGTCATATTGGAATAGGTCTCCACCGCGCCGATGCCATAGATGCAGGAGACCGAAGCCACGATAATCACATCATCGCGTTCGAGCAGAGCGCGCGTGGCCGAATGGCGCATGCGGTCGATCTGCTCATTAATGGTGCTTTCCTTTTCGATATAAGTGTCCGTACGCGGAACATAGGCCTCGGGCATGTAGTAGTCATAATAAGAGACGAAATACTCCACCGCATTGGTGGGGAAAAAGTTCTTGAATTCCCCGTAAAGCTGCGCGGCCAACGTCTTGTTCGGCGCCAGGATCAGCGCCGGGCGCTGGGTCGCCTCGATCACCTTGGCCATGGTGTAGGTCTTGCCCGAACCTGTCACGCCGAGGAGGACCTGATCCTTGTCGCCGGCTGCGATGCCCTCCACCAATTGCTCAATGGCCAGGGGCTGGTCGCCCTTGGGCTCGAACGGGCTCTCGATCATAAAGCGAATGCCGCCCTCGGATTTCTCCGGGCGGTCGGGGCGGTGGGGCTGCCAACCGGGCATGGGCTGCAGCGGCGGGGCGTTGGGATCGGTACTGGACATAAAGGGAACATAGGGGCGCGGGACGCGGGTGGCCAGAGGAAGCTTTTCCTTTATGGTGCCATCCAACAAAACAGGAGACCCCCATGCTCATCATCATCGGAGTAGTAAAAGTTGAAAGTGTCGCCGAAGTAGAAAAGGCGCGCGCGGGCATCACCGCTATGGTCAAGGCCTCTAACGCAGAGCCGGGGTGCATTCTCTATGCCTTTTCTCAGGACCTGGGCGACCCCACAATCATTCGCATCACAGAGAAGTGGAAGGATCAAGCAGCGCTGGACGCGCACTTCGCTACACCACACATGGCGACGTTCATTGCGGGCTTGGCGGACGTCAAGATCGACGGCATGACCACCAAGCTCTATGACGCCTCGAACGAACGCCCAGTGAGGGGATAGGCGCAGGCCCTGCTACCGCAACGTCCTTTAGAAAGCCGAACAAGGCCGACGCTGGCGTAGTTGTGATCGCGTTTGCCTTTTAATTCCTCTATTCAAGTTGCTTGGCTGTCCCGGCCATAAGGAGAAAACGTCTATGCGTAAATGGATGCTTGCGTTTGCGATGGTTATTACCGCGGCGGGAACGGCATCGGCTCAGCTCACCACGGAACAGAAGCAAGCCGACATAGATGCGCTGATCGAGGAATGGATGCCGCAGAACCGCAGTCTCGACGCCCATGAACAAGGCGCGTTCGACGCGGCGCTTGCGGACTTGCAAGGTTCTCTTGCCACTTCAACCGATGCAGAACACGGCTTGCGTATTCAGCGTCTGCTCGCCACCACCAACAATGCCCATACGGGGGCCTATTTTGGTCCTCTGGATGCGGCAATCCATCGCCTGCCGATTCGCCTGTGGTGGTTTGACGAGGGGCTGTTCATCACCAAAGCGCATCCCGATTTTGCCCATCTGGTGGGCGCGCAAATCCTTTCCTTCGGAGATTTATCGACAGATCAGGCCTATGAGGGGGCGAGCACCTTTGTTTCGGGGGTACCTGCATGGAAGCGCTATCGTTCCATTACGCCGCTGACTCAGCTTGAAGCCCTGCACCTGATCGGTGCCAGTGCTTCGCCGGACAGTGTGAACCTGGGGGTGATTTTTCCCGATGGTCGCCGCGATGTAGTGACACTTGGCGTTGAACCATCCGCTGATCCCGATGATGACTGGTACACGTGGGCGGCGTCCTTGGTGCCAAGCGCCGAAGGGTGGTCGCATATGCTATCGGCGGACGGCTTGCCGCCTTACCTGCAGGAGCCGGGCGAGAACATGTATCTCGCGCTGCCGGATCGTGATGCTGCTTACATTCGCTTCAATCGCATTTTTGGCGGCGAAGAAAGCCTGATCGATGAGACCATCGATATGATGTTTGCTCTGGCTGATACGCGGCCCGAAACCATCATTGTGGATTTTCGTTACAATCATGGCGGTGATGTCCTCCGCATGCGGACGTTTTTAGAGGGCCTCTTCGGGCTCGTTCCGGAAAACGGTCATGTTTATGTCCTTGGCGGGCGGGTTACCATGTCGGCGGCTATTGTCGCGCTGGCAACGCTTTATGCGGACGGCCAGGCCCAAGTGACATTTGTGGGTGAACCTTTGGGCGATCACTTGCGGTTCTGGTCCGAAGGCGGGGCGGTGGAGCTGCCCGGTTCTGGCGTGATCGCGCTTTACAATGACGGTTATCACGACTGGGTGGATGGTTGCGATCCCTCCGAGAATTGTTTCTGGGCGGCCGAGGTCTATTCCCGCGCTGTGGGCGAGCTTGGCCCCGATGTAACGGTCCCCATGAACATCGAGACTTATTTGGCCGGGGATGATCAGGTGATGGAGCGGGTGTGGGCACTGGAAGAAGCGCGCCGCGCTCACCTCAAATAACAGCAAAATAGTGGGTGTCATGGCGCGGAATGCTTGCCGCGTCGTGCGCGCCGTGCTTGGCTTCGCTCTCAAAATACGAGGGAGGACCGCACCGTGTTGCGCAACATTATTCTTGGGCTTTCTGGCCTAATTCTTTTGATCGTCGCGGGGGCTTATCTGGTGCCGGCGGATGTGCATGTGGAACGCACAGTTGCAATCAACGCGCCGCCTGAAGCAATCTTTCCCTACATCAATGACTATCGCGCCTTTAATCAATGGTCGCCCTGGGCGGACCGTGACCCCGATGCGGTCTATGAGTTTTCCGGCCCGCCCGCAGGCATTGGTGCGACCATAAGTTGGTCCGGCAATGATCAGGTGGGTTCGGGCACGCAAGCCATTACCGCCAGCACCTTCCCCTCTCACCTGGAAACGAGCCTTGATTTTGGTGACCAGGGCGTTGGCACCGCCTTTTTTGATCTTGACCTCACGGACACCGGAACCGATGTCACCTGGGGCTTTGATACGGACATGGGAATGAACCCTATCGCCCGATACATGGGCCTGATGATGGACGGCTGGATTGGCGGCGATTATGAGCAAGGCCTCATGAACTTGCGTGATTTGGTGGAAGATGAGACCTCGGTGCCGCGTGACCCTGATGGCACGCCGATGGACCCCGCAACCCTGCAACCTGCGGCACCTTCCGGTGAAGATGACGCCATGGCTGACGAAGAAAAACCGACATCAGGTAAGTAGAGAGCATGATGAAACGTGCAGCACTGTTCCTCGCGGCGATAATGCTTGCCGCTTGCAATCCGTCTACTGAAGAAACTTCCGAGGCGCGCGAGCCGCCGCGCCTGGCCTATGCCATGACCATGGATCGTGGCCAGGTTGAACCATCCTTGCTGGTGGATGTGCAATTCACTGGGGACAGCGATGGGTCAACGCAACTTGTGCTGCCCAATGAATGGGGTGGCCAGGAACAGCTCTATGGCGGGCTATCGGACTTTGAGGCCTTGTCCGAGGGGGCGGAGATCCTGCCCACCGATAACCCCGGCGTTTTGGAGATTAGCCATGCACCCGGTGCCGATGTGCATGTGCGTTATCGTCTGGCGCAGGATTGGGAAGGCGTGCCCGAACCATCGGGGGGCAATCCTTATCGGCCCGTGATTCAATCCGATTATGTGCACCTGATCGGCTGGGCCACATGGGCGCTGCCGCAATGGGATGATTGGCCGCGGGAAAATCCAGAGGTTGATTTCAGCCTTGATTGGTCCGGGATGCCCGAGGATTGGGCCGTGGTGGATAATTTTGGTACGGGCCGCGAAATGCGCGAGGCACGTTCGCCCCTAAACCGTTTGCAGGCCGGGCTTTTCATTGCCGGGGATTTTCGGATTGTGACGCGGCAGACCGGGAATGCGCCCCTTTACATTGCCATTCGCGGCAGTTGGTCCTTTGGCGATAATGAATTTGCCGATGATTTGGCGAATGTCGTCACCGCCATCCGCACCTTTTGGCAGGAAGACAGTGCCGAGCCATATCTGGTGACGCTTATCCCCCTTCATCGCGATGAAGACAATGAAGGCTCCTTTTCCTGGGGCGGCACCGGGCTTGTAGATAGCTTTGCCTTGTTCGCAACCACCAATGTGGAACTTGAAAGTTTCGAGCTTTTAGCCGCCCACGAATTTCAGCACCGGTGGACGCCCAGTATGTTGGGGGATTTTGCCGACCCTGAAGAAGCGCTCTATTGGTTCAGCGAAGGCTTTACGGATTACTATGCGAGTTTGCTGCTTTTGCGCGCCGGGCTGATGGATCTGCAGGGCTACGCGGATCAAACCAACGCCGCGCTTGCCGCCTATTACCGCTCGCCGGTGCGCACGGCGCCAGTTGATCGGGTGATTGAATGGAATTGGAGCGATCCGGACTTGCAAAAACTTCCCTATCAACGAGGCCGGTTTATCGCCGCGAGATGGAATGCGGCTCTGATGGAACAAACCGAGGGGCAGGACAACATCGATGCGGTTTTGTTCGACCTGCTGGCCCAGGGCGCGGCCGCCCGCGAGGCGGGCGCGGCACGGCAACTTACCTCGCAGGACATCGTGGACGCAGCCGCAAATCGGTCTCTCACCACGGCAGAGGCAGATCACCAAAACTTTGTCGTCGAGGGGGCAATGGTCCCCATTGAACAAGGCATGTTCGGTCCCTGCTTTGATGTCACAGACACCGAATTCTACCTTTGGGACATTGGCTTTGATGCGGAAGCAAGCTTTGAGGCACGCCTTGTCACCGGCGTGCAAACCGGTGGCCCTGCGTGGAACGCCGGGTTGCGCGAAGGCATGCCTTTCGGCGGCTGGTCCATTCCCGAATACGGCGACCCAGATACGGATGCCACATTTTTTGTGGGGATCAATGGCGAAGTAGTCCCCATCACCTACAAACCCCAAGGCGATGAAACGGAAACAATTCGGCAGATCTATTTGCCCAATGACTTGAGCGCTGATGCCCGCGCGGCCTGCTTTGCCTGGCTCGGCGCGAATTAGTCGCCCGCGCGAACGAAATCCGCTTCAATACGAATGCGAACGGTGTCGCTGACAATGCCGCGATAACCCGTCATGTCCCAGTCGGCGCGCGCAAGCTCGCCCTCGGCGACAAACCGCAGCCGCAGGGCGCCCGTCTCCGGGGCGATGGCATAACTTTCAAGTTCCGTCGCAAATGCAGCTGGATGGGTGATCCCTGCCATGGTGAGATCGCCTTCGAGGGTCGCGGGCACATCGGAAACGGTGAAGGCCTCGACCGCAAAACTAATCGTGGGATGGGCCTCTACGTTCAGAAACGCCTCGCCCTTCAGCATGCGCTCCACGAAAGACCCGTTGGCGACAAGGTCCCCCGCCGCAATTTCAACCGTCAGCGCGCTATTGCCTGGTTCGTCGTCACTCACGTCTATTCCGCCTGAGACCGTAGGGAATTGGGCCCGGATCGGGGACATAAGAAAGCGCCGCGCCGTCATGGTGACCGATACAGCTTCAGGATCGAGGGCGTAGGTCCCGGGGGGCGCGAACCAGGTGGCTGGTGGCGAAGGCGCGGCGTCCTGCGCGAAAGCAGGCCCTAGCAAAACAAAACAAACGACCAAAATGACAAACCGCATGGCAATTCCCGAAACCTGCCGCCCCTTGCGGCAATTTCTCTCTCGCGCGAGGCCGCACGACTCCCTTATAAGACTAGCTTAATCCCTCAAGCCCGTAAGGACCGTTAAAATGTCTTTCCTCTCCGATGCGATTTCACGGATGAAGCCTTCCGCCACCATTGCGGTGAGCCAAAAGGCCCGCGAGTTGAAAGCCGAAGGCCGCGACGTGATCGCCCTTTCCGCGGGGGAGCCGGACTTTGATACGCCGGACCACATCAAAGAAGCGGCCATCGATGCGATCCGGCGCGGAGAGACCAAATATACCGCCGTCGACGGCATCCCGGAACTCAAAGATGCCGTTACCGCCAAGTTCAAGCGCGACAGTGGGCTTGAATACACACGCGAACAAATCATCGTGGCCCCGGGCGGTAAGGCGATCATCTTCAACGCGCTAATGGCGACCCTTAATCCAGGCGACGAGGTGGTGATCCCCGCGCCGTACTGGGTCAGCTATCCCGACATTGTCGCTTTTGCGGGCGGTACGCCGGTGACGGTACCGTGCACGGCGGCAAATGACTTTTTGTTAGCCCCCGCCGATCTTGATGCGGCGATTACGCCCAAGACCAAATGGCTGATCCTTAATTCGCCCTCGAACCCGTCGGGCGCGGCCTACACCAAAGCTGATCTGCAAGCGCTCGGCGCGGTTTTGGACAAACACCCCCAAGTGCACATCCTGACCGACGATATCTACGAATACCTCGTTTATGACGAGTTCAAATTCTCCACCATCGCCGAGGCGAACCCCTCGCTTTACGATCGCACGCTGACCATGTCGGGCGCATCCAAAGCTTTTGCCATGACGGGTTGGCGCATCGGCTTTGCCGGGGGGCCGGCGCATCTCATCAAGGCCATGGCCAAAATCCAAAGCCAGTCCACATCAAACCCTAGCAGTATCTCGCAATGGGCAACGGTGGCTGCCCTCAACGGGCCGCAGGATTACATGAAGGAATGGGTTGCGAGTTTCCAGGGTCGCCGCGATCTGGTGGTGGGTATGCTCAACCAAACCAAGGGCCTTAGTTGCGATACGCCCAAGGGCGCCTTTTATGTCTATCCCAATTGCGAAGGGTGCCTGGGCAAGACAACACCGGAAGGCAAGGTGCTGAAAACCGAAAGCGACTTCGTCACCGGGCTTTTGGAAGCGGAAGGGGTTGCCACTGTTCCGGGTGAAGCCTTCGGCCTGTCGCCTTACTTCCGCATCTCCTATGCTTCTTCCACCGTGGAACTGGAAGACGCGTGCCAGCGCATTCAGCGTTTTGCCGCCTCGCTCAGCTAGGTACCGTAAGCACGAGATGGCAAATTTTACGATCCGAAAAGCTGTGCCGGGTGACGCTGAAGAAATCTCTCAGCTCATGAAAGCTGCCTATGCGATCTATGCATCGCGGCGGCTTGATTTTCCCGATGTGTCGGCCGGGATCGATAATGACATTCGCGATCACATGGTCTCGGTTGCCATGGCCAATGGGTTTGTTGTCGGCGCCATCGTTCTTGTCCTTGGGCGGGATTTTGTCCAGGTCGCGAATGTGGCGGTTTTGCCGGGGCATACCGGATCAGGCCTGGGCCGCCGTCTTTTAGCGCTGGCCGATGATTTGGCGCGGGAAAAGGGCAAGCCGACGCTGCGGCTTTCTACGCACGAGGGCCTCCCGGAAAATATTGCCCTTTATTCCCACCTTGGGTGGCAAGAGACGGGCCGGGAAATGGGCAAAGTGACCATGACCAAGACAGTCTCCTAATCGTGATCAGCTCCAGCTAATTATTTGTAACCACGCCAATCTATGCTTACTCCTAGTGTCGACATTAGACGCCAGGGAGGACGCATCATGCTCATCAAACGCCCCAAAAGCTGGGAAATCCCCGAACGGGAAGCGACCCCCGAACACGTCTTCCTCAACCGTCGTCACTTTATGGGCGGTGTAGCGACCGCGGGCGCGGCGCTTCTGGTGGGCTGCGGCAATGCCGAAGACGCCCAAGCTCAGGACGGCGAAGCGGCGGACGTCGCAACGACAGACGTAACTGGCGGCGGCGATGGGACCAGCCTTTACCCTGTGCCGCGCAATGAAAGCTTCACCCTCGATCGTCCGGTGACGGATGAAGAACTCGCCACAACCTACAATAATTTCTATGAATTCGGCTCGCACAAACGCATCTGGCGCAATGCGCAAAACCTGCCGCTAACCCCTTGGGACGTGACCATCGATGGCATGGTCGAAGAAGAGCGCACCATCAGCTTTTATGATCTGGTGCAGCAGATGCCGCTCGAAGAACGGCTCTACCGCCACCGCTGTGTGGAGACCTGGTCCATGGCGGTGCCGTGGTCGGGATTTGCCCTGAAGGCGCTTGTGGATTGGGCGCGGCCATTGTCATCGGCCACATACCTCCGTATGGAAACTTTTCAGGATCGCTCCGTGGCCAGTGGCCAGCGCGCGCCGGGGTATCCTTGGCCTTATGTTGAAGGGCTGACCATGGCGGAAGCGACCAACGATCTTCCCTTTATCGCAACGGGCATCTATGGGCGCGAAATGCCAGCACAAAATGGCGCGCCAATGCGCCTCGCCACGCCGTGGAAATATGGCTTTAAGTCGATCAAATCCATCGTGCGCTTTACCTTTACCGATGAGCGGCCACTGACCTTTTGGGAAAACGTGGGTCCCGGCGAATATGGCTTCTGGGCCAATGTGAACCCGGAGGTGCCCCACGCGCGTTGGAGCCAGGCCACCGAGGAACCACTCGGCACCGGCGAACGCATTCCGACGCTGATGTTCAACGGTTATGGCGAACAGGTGGCGCATCTCTACGAGGGGCTAAGCGGCGAAGATTTGTGGCACTAGATATCAGCTAGTCCCACCTCGCATCCTTCGATAGACTTCCCGCAACTGCCTATGTGAAGGGCAGAGATCAGGGAGGGACATGATGTCCAAAACGGCCGCGCGTGCGCATTGGAGTTTTTGGATCATTGCCGTTTTTGCGCTGGTCTGGAACGGCCTAGGCAGTGTCAACTTCGCGATGCAGATGAACCCCGACATTGTAGAGGCTTACCGCGAATCTGAACGCGCCATCATTGTTGGGCGTCCTCTTTGGGCAACGGCGGGCTTTGCGGTTGGCGTGATTGGCGGTGCCATCGGGGGGCTTTTGCTTTTGCTCCGCAGGGCGCTTGCGCTTCCGGTTTTCATCGCTTCGCTGATTGGGGTCCTCATAACCATGATCCACACCATTCAAGTTGCGGCTTCGCCTGCTGAGTTTGGTTATGTCGGGCTGTTCGTGATGATCGTACTGCCCACGTTGGTGGCCATGTTTCTGGTTTGGTACGCCAGATACACCAGCCGCAAAGGCTGGATCGCCTAACCCCCAAAACAAAAAGGCTCTTGAGTGATACGCACTCAAGAGCCCAGTTGCTGTAAGGAGGATGCCGCGCTTATTTGGGGGGCAGCGCGGCAAACGGCTCGTCAATTTTTGGGGAGGGACGGAGCCGCCGGGTACCTTTGTCAGGCACCGTTAAAAGGGGAGATAGGGTGCGCTGCGGCGTTGGACAATTGACAAAATCAAGACGCGGCTATGCGTTTTCCGCATGGCTGGTCGAAGTGCCTGTTTTCTGCGGCGAATAGCCAAACTCCCGTGCCTTTTGCAAAAGGAAATCTCTGAACACCGAAACCCGTTTCGAGGCGCGCAATTCCTCAGGGTAGACAAAATAAGTATCGAAGCTGGGCGCTTGTAGTTCGGGTAGCACGCGCACCAGCTTGCTTTGATCTTCGACGATGTAATCGGGGATGGCGGCAATGCCCATGCCCGCTTCCACCGCGCGGCGCACGCCGTAAATATTGTTGATGCGCAAGGATGCATGCCGGGGCTTCTTGCCTGGGCGGCCGACTTGGGCGAGCCAATTGACGTCGCGAATGTAATGAGGCGTGCCGTCGCCATAGGTAATGATGTGATGCTTGTCGAGATCATCCACTGTTTGCGGCGCGCCGTATTCGCGGATGTAATCGGGCGAGGCATAGACGTGATATTCCACGCGGAACAATTTGCGCTGGATCAGGTTTGGTTGTTCGGGCGGATGAAAACGGATGGCCACGTCGGCTTCACGCATGGACAAATCAAGGTCGCGGTCATCCACGCGCAAACTGACGTGAATGTCGGGATAAAGCCGAGCGAATTCTTCCAGCCGCGGCACCAGCCATACAGTGCCAAGGGCCACTGTGGTGGTCAGAACAAATTCGCCGCGCGGCTTTTCCTTGGAATCGGTCAGCATCGCTTCGGCGGTGGAAATTTTTGCAAGCACGTCTTGGGTCGTGTTGAACAAAAGCTCACCTTGCTCGGTCAGCAAAAGCCCGCGTGCATGACGATGAAATAGAGATGCGCCCAGGCTGTCTTCGAGCCCCGAGATCTGACGGCTGACAGCCGATTGGCTCAAGCCCAGCAATTCACCGGCATGGGTGAAGCTGCCGGCTTCGGCAACGGCGTGAAAGGTGCGAAGTTTATCCCAATCCATCTTGCCCGGAATATAGGCACTGTTCGCGGGATTACCAGCGGGGAAAAGCGGCGGGCATCACAAAAGAGCGAGCTATTCCGCCGCCGCTGCGTGGGCCTCTTGATCGGCAAGGAAAGCCTCTGTCTCAAGTGCTGCCATGCAACCCTGGCCTGCTGCGGTTACGGCCTGACGGTAGATGTCATCTGTCACATCGCCCGCCGCATAAACGCCAGGGATCTTGGTGGCCGTCGAATCAGGCTTGGTAACTAGGTAGCCGCCTTCTTTTGTCTCGAGCTGGCCGGTGAAAAGTTCCGTCGCGGGAGCGTGGCCGATCGCGATAAAAACGCCGTCGCAGGAAATTTCAGAGGTATCACCGGTCTTTGTGTTCTTGATGCGAACGCCGGTCACCACGGCTGGGTTGTCCGTACCCAGAATTTCATCAACGGCAGAGTTCCAGGCAACTTCGATCTTGGGGTGTTTTAGCAAACGTTTCTGCAAGATCTTTTCTGCCCGCAATTCATCGCGGCGATGGATCAACGTCACCTTGGTGGCAAATTTCGTGAGGAACAATGCTTCTTCCACCGCAGTATTGCCGCCACCAACGACCACGACTTCTTTTTCGCGATAGAAAAACCCATCACATGTGGCGCACGCCGAAACGCCGCCGCCCTGGAATTTTTCTTCCGAGGGAAGACCCAGCCATTTCGCTTTGGCACCGGTCGCGATAACCAATGCGTCGCAGGTATAGGTCATGCCGCTATCGCCCTTAAGGGTGAAAGGACGCTTTGAAAGATCAACGTCCGTGATGATGTCACCGACCACTTCGGTGCCCACTTGTTCGGCTTGGGCTTTCATCTGTTCCATCAGCCAGGGCCCCTGAATGACATCGGCAAACCCGGGATAATTTTCCACGTCCGTGGTGATGGTCATCTGCCCGCCTGGCTCAATCCCGGCAATAATGATGGGCTTTAACATGGCGCGGGCGGCATAGATCGCTGCGGTATAGCCCGCGGGGCCGGACCCGATAATGATGACTTTCTCGTGGCGTGTCTTACTCATGGAACTCTCCGGACGGAATAACAAGGTCGGCGCTTTGGATGCCGGCCCCTAAAGGTAAGGATCAATGGGCCTTGGTGCTAGAGCGACTCGGCATGTTCCGCCAAGTAACTTGCGACACCCTCGAGGCTAGCTCACATGTGCGAGATAGAAATGTTCTAATCCAAAATCAAGAGGAGATTTATGGGGGGTTTGCCCTGCAAGCCGAGGCAAAGTGCCGACCAAGGGGCATGCCCGCCTCAGCAGCCCTCAAAGTGGGCACGAAGAAGCGCATCCCATTCGGTGGCGCCGCCGTCACTGACGTTTTGAAGGCGCAAACGGAAATCGGTGTACCCGGCGTGATTGGGGGCGGGGAAGATTGCCTCCACCACATGGCCATCGGCGGCATCCAGCCAAAGATCACCTGCGCTGCCCACGGCACGATCTCCGGTAAAGGCGGACCCGGTCAGCTGGTAGTGGCGGGTTTGGTATCCGATCCGCACCGCGTTGTCGCTAAATGCGGCGTGCACGTCCCCCATCCAGGTCAGGGGGTCGCCTGCTTCGGGATCGGTCCACACAAGCGCCATGCCGAAATCAAAGCCGTGTTCAGGTGCAGCAAGGTGCGGCGTCATCATGGTCAGGCTGGCAAGATCAAAATCAAACAGGTGCCATGGAGTTGAGGGCACGTCGGTCTCTTCGATGATCTCCATATCGGGGAGCGCCACGCGAATGTCGAGGCGCGCCGCTGTTTGATCCCAGTTGAGAAATGCAAATTCCAGGTGTTCCGCATCTGGAAGAAGTGCCCCGCCAGTAATGACGGGGGCGGAAAAAGTTTCAAAATCAAGTTCGGCGATTACCAGCGCTGCGTTCTGGCAAAGACCGTTTTCTTTGTAGACCTCGATGTTTGTTTCACTGCGGCGGAACATGGTGACGCGCTCATCAGATGTTCCATCTGAATTGGTGCGTTCATAATAATAGATGCGTCCCACATGATTGCGCTCTGGCTGATAGGACCAATCGGTCATGGCACCAAACGCCCCACCCGCTATGGCAGTAAGGGCAATATACGCAGCGAAAAGATTTCCAAGGTTATTCACGGGTCACCGCTTTCCACATGCATCAATAAGATTTTCGGGCAGGCACATAAGCAAGCCCGCTTGATTAGAAGATGCAGGTGGTCGGCAGATTGGATGCGCGGGGATAGCTTGCCTTAGTCGGCAACGGCGAGCGGCAACCCCGCGGCAAGTCCAATAAGTTCGCGGATTTGTGGCGCGATGCGGGCCGCTTCGTTTAGCGGCTCATAGGTCCAGCTGTCCAGCATGCCATCAAAGCGGCGCGCAAAGCCGCGTGTTTGCATGGCGCGATGGAAACGGTTGAACTTCTTACTTCCGCCGGGAAGGTGCACCACATGGATCGGCTTACCTGTGCCCGCCGCTTCGGTGACCATATTGGTGCTGTCAGAGGTGACGATGATGTGATCGGCGAGGCCGAGCATGCCGAAGTAGGGATTGTCGCCCTCATCATCCCAGAACCAGATGCCGTCCCCGCGCAAGGTTTCGCGTAAGTATTTACCCACTGACTGGCCGGTGCGGCGCGACGCAGTGATCGCCAGCCCGCAGCCGGTGTCCGCCCGCAGCTTAAGCAGCTGGGTGCAAAGGGCGCTGGCATCGGCCTGGGTAAATGCATAGGCGTGGCTGGACCCACCAATCAGCACAGCAACAAGCGGGCGCGGCAGATTATTCAACGATGGACGCCAAGTTTGAGCTTCCTCTTCAAGGCGCTTTGGGTTTACGCGGCTGGGCGCGCCAAGAATTGGGATCACGTTTTTGCCGCTAAGCCCGTCATGAGCGGGGGGGATTACAAGATCGAAAAAGGCCGGCGACAGACGCGGGTGTTGGGTTTGCACGGTGATGAGCTTGCGTCCCTCCTTTTCGGCAGCGCGGCGCATGGCGATGGAAAGCCCCGCGGCAATGCGCCCGCAGCCGACCAAAAGATCCGGCCAAGGGGCCGCGAGCGTGTCCGAATCTGGCGCGAGGTGGGAAAGCGGGTTGGCCAAGGGCGAGGCCAGCAGCGCTTCGGGCATCCAGGCATGGCTTTGGGAAAGCCCTGCGCGTTTGACCTCAACCGCAATGCCGCCGTCCGCCGCCACGGCCTCGGCAAGGCCCAGAGCCTGATTCTCCATGCCCCGACGGCCGTCGGAAAGGGCCCAGCAAGTGAGGTTGTGTTTACTCATATGGGCGGGATATCTAGCTGTTTCGGGGGGGTGAGGCGAGCCCATAATTTGTACTTGCCATACCGTAACGGAATGGTTTGAATGCCGCGCAAGAATATTACCCAATTCCCCCACCAATATTTCCGGGGCACAACGAGGCAGGTCAAAACCCCTTATGGCCAAAGGCAAGCTCGACAATATTGATAAGAAAATTCTCCGCGAACTTCAAAATGAAGGACGCATCACAAATGTGGAATTGGCGCGCCGGGTGGATATTTCCGCTCCGCCGTGCCTGCGCCGGGTGCGCTCGCTCGAAGACCGCGGCGTGATCCAGGGCTACCACGCCCAGCTCGATCCTCATGCGCTGGGCTATGATGTCATGGTGTTCGTTATGGTTGGACTTGAAACCCAGACCGATCATGACCTCAAGGAATTTGAAGCCCAGGTCAATGAATGGCCCATGGTTCGCGAATGCCACATGCTCAATGGGGAATACGATTTCTTCCTCAAAGTCGTGGCGCCGGACCTGCCTAGTTTTCAGGAATGGTTGACGGCGAACCTCACCGCCGCCGCCCATGTGGGCACGGTGCGCACCTCGCTCACCATCCGCGCCACCAAGCAGGAACCCGGCGTCCCTGTGGACGGGTAGGGGCAGCGCGGATCCAAATAGATCAAGGCCCGGTGTTGCGAAAGCACCGGGCCTTTTTTTATCTCAAAACCATTGCAGGCTTACTTGAAGGCGACTTTCATAATTTCCCACGAGCGGCCACCGCCGGGGGTGTTCACTTCGACAACGTCGCCTTCTCCCTTGCCGATTAGCCCGCGGGCGATGGGGGAGGATATGGAAATCTTGCCCAGGGCAACGTCCGCTTCCTGATCGCCGACGATTTTGTAGACCGCTTCCTTTTCCGTATCCTCGTCAATCACGGTGACGGTGGCGCCGAATTTAACGGTGCTGCCGGAAAGGGTTTTCGGGTCGATCACTTCCGCAAGGCCGAGCATAGCTTCAAGCTCGATCACCCGACCTTCGATAAAGCTCTGCTTTTCCTTCGCCGCGTGATATTCGGCGTTTTCCGAAAGGTCGCCATGTTCGCGCGCCTCGGAAATCGCTTTGATCACCGCATGGCGTTCCACGGACTTCAATTGTTTCAGTTCGGCTTCAAGGGCGTCATGGCCCTCGGCCGTCATTGGTATTCTTTCCATCGAAGGTTGTCTCGCTTCGTACTATTTCAATTCATCTTTCCGCGATTCGGACTCAAAAGGGATCAGCCGCGCGGCACTCTGCCGCCTGCCTCTTTGCCCCTACCCGGGGCACGCTCCGGTATCTCGGGTTATGTGGCTCAAACCTCTATAAAAAGCGCCGCCCCACGCCTGCCAGCCCTAACTGAGGACTGGTTTTCGCCATGGAGCGCGCGGCGCCTCTCGCCACGTGAGGTCTAATTGTAGGATTGCAGGGGCGCGACTTCAAGGCTTCCATTTTGAACAGCCTCAATTGCCGTTACCGCAGCATAAGCCCCTGCGACCGTTGTGTAATACGGGACCCGCTGCATCATGGATGTGCGCCGGATTGAGAGCGAATCCGCCAAGGCCTGGGCACCTTCGGTTGTATTTAAGACCAATTGCACGTCACCGTTTTTAAGGGCATCCACAATATGCGGGCGACCCTCCAAAACCTTGTTGATCGCTGTGACCTCAATGCCTTGCTCCAGGAGATAGCGGGCCGTGCCGCCGGTGGCGAGGATTTTGAAGCCCAATCCCACCAGTTCGCGGATGGCGCTGACGATCAGCGGTTTGTCGCGTTCTTTGACCGAAACGAACGCCGTGCCTTGGGTGGGGACTTTGGTGCTTCCGGCAAGTTGGCTTTTCGCAAAGGCGCGACCGAATTTTGTATCGAGCCCCATAATCTCGCCGGTCGAGCGCATCTCAGGACCCAGCACCGTGTCGACGCCCGGAAAGCGGCGGAAGGGGAAGACGCTTTCCTTCACCGCGACGTGCTTAATTTTGTAGGGCTTCAATTTGAACTCTTCAAGCTTTGCCCCGGCCATCAATCGCGCGGCAATGTCGGCGACCGGCAGGCCGATTGCTTTGGCCACGAACGGCACCGTGCGTGAGGCGCGCGGGTTTACTTCCAGCACGAAAATCTCATCCAATTGGATCGCATACTGAACATTCATCAGGCCGATAACGCCCAGCGCCTTGGCCATGGCAACGGTCTGGCGTTCCAATTCGGCAATGATATCCGGTGAAAGCGAATGGGGCGGCAGGGAACAGGCACTGTCGCCCGAATGAACGCCGGCCTCTTCAATGTGTTCCATGATCCCGGCAACAAAGACGTTTTCTCCGTCGCAAAGCGCGTCCACATCCACTTCGGTGGCATCGCGCAAATATTGATCGATTAGGACCGGGCCTTCTTCTTCCCAATCAAACTTGTCGGACGACACATGCGCGCGGCCCAGGTGCGGCTCATCGTGAACAATTTCCATGCCGCGCCCGCCCAGAACATTTGAAGGCCGCACCACCACGGGCAAGCCCACTTCGGCAGCTTTGGCCGGCAGTTCGCTGGCATTGGCGGCGATGGCATTTTTGGGTTGGCGCAGGCCAAGCTTGTGCAACAGCGCCTGGAACCTGTGACGGTCTTCAGCATGGTCGATGGCATCAAAGGGCGTGCCGAGAATGGGCACGTTGTGAGCTTCCAAAGCTTTGGCGAGCTTCAGCGGCGTTTGCCCGCCGAACTGCACGATACAGCCCAAAAGTTCGCCCTTTGAGCGTTCCTTGGCGATCAGTTCCAATACGTCTTCGCCGTAAAGCGGCTCAAAGTACAAACGGTCCGAAGTGTCATAGTCGGTGGAGACGGTTTCGGGGTTGCAGTTCACCATGATGCTTTCAATGCCCATGGCGGACATGGCAAAGGCCGCGTGGCAGCAGCAATAATCAAATTCAATGCCCTGGCCGATGCGGTTGGGACCGCCGCCCAGGATGATGACTTTCTTACTGGAAGAAACGCCGGCTTCGCATTCGGGCGCACCGAAGGATGCGCTTTCATAGGTCGAATACATATAAGGCGTCTTGGCTTCGAACTCGGCGGCGCAGGTATCAATGCGCTTATAGACCGGGAAAACCCCAAGGGCGTGGCGCGCATCGCGCACGTTCAGCCCGTCGCGATCGGTTAATTGACCCAAACGCTTGTCGCAAAAGCCCATGGCCTTCAGCATACGGAAGGTCTCGGCATCTTCGGGGATGCCGCTAGCACGCACCCATGCTTCGGTGTCGATGATTTCCTTGATTTGTTCAAGAAACCACATGTCGATGCGGCAGGCGCGGTGAATTTCTTCAAGGGTCAGCCCCATGCGCATGGCTTGGGCCACTTGCAAAATGCGCTCGGGTGTTGGTTTGGCCAGGGCCGAAATCACCGCGTTTTTGTCATCGCCTTCGCCAAGACCGGGAATATCAACTTCGTTAAAACCGATGAGGCCGGTCTCTAAGCTGCGCAGCGCCTTTTGAAAGCTTTCCTGGAAGGTACGGCCGATGGCCATGGCTTCGCCCACGGATTTCATGGCGGTGGTCAGGTTTGATTTGGAGCCTGGGAATTTCTCAAAGGCAAAGCGCGGAATTTTTGTGACCACATAATCGATGGTGGGCTCGAAGGACGCCGGCGTTGCGCCGGTAATGTCATTGTCCAGCTCATCAAGGGTATAGCCCACGGCCAGCTTGGCGGCGATTTTGGCGATGGGAAAACCTGTCGCCTTGGACGCCAGCGCCGATGAGCGCGACACACGCGGGTTCATCTCAATCACCACCAGGCGGCCATCCTCGGGGTTCACGGCGAATTGCACATTGGAGCCGCCGGTTTCAACGCCGATCTCGCGCAAGACCGCCAGCGAGGCATCGCGCATGATCTGATATTCTTTGTCGGTAAGCGTCAGCGCCGGGGCGACGGTGATCGAATCCCCCGTGTGCACGCCCATGGGGTCCACGTTTTCGATGGAACAGATGATGATGGCGTTGTCCGCCTTATCGCGCACCACTTCCATCTCATATTCTTTCCAGCCCAGCACGCTTTCTTCGATCAGCACTTCATTGGTGGGGGAGGCCTCAACGCCCTCCGCGCAAATCTCAAAGAACTCTTCGATGTTATAAGCGATGCCGCCGCCGGTGCCGCCCATGGTAAAGCTGGGGCGGATGATGGCGGGCAGCTTGATCAGATCGAGCGCCACTTGCGCTTCGTCCATATCGTGGGCGAGGGCGGAGCGCGGGGTTTCCAGCCCGATCCGCGCCATGGCTTTTTTGAAAAGGTCGCGGTCCTCGGCCATGTCGATGGCTTCGCGCCGGGCGCCGATCATCTCCACCCCGTGTTCTTCCAATACGCCTTGGCTGGCGAGATCAAGTGCGCAGTTTAGCGCCGTTTGCCCGCCCATGGTGGGGAGCAGCGCATCAGGCTTTTCCCGCTCGATGATTTTGGCCACGAATTCGGCGGTGATCGGCTCAATGTAAGTGGCGTCGGCGAGGTCCGGGTCGGTCATGATGGTGGCGGGGTTGGAATTCACCAAAATGACGCGGTAGCCCTCTTCGCGCAGGGCCTTGCATGCCTGCACGCCGGAATAATCAAACTCGCACGCCTGACCTATTACGATAGGCCCCGCGCCGATGATCAGTATGCTTTCTATGTCGGTGCGTTTGGGCATTTAACTCTTCCGCCCCCTGATCGCTGAGACAAACCGCTCGAACAGATAGTGGCTGTCGTGGGGGCCGGGGCTGGCTTCGGGGTGATGCTGAACGGAAAAAACGTCACGGCCTTCGAAAGTGAGCCCGCAGTTCGAACCGTCAAACAGGGAGACGTGACTTTCCACAACACCGCTGGGCAGCGTCGATGCGTCCACGGTAAAGCCGTGGTTCATGGAGGTGATTTCCACTTTGCCCGTGGCAAGTTCCTTGACCGGGTGGTTGGCGCCTCTGTGCCCCTGATGCATCTTTTTGGTTTTGGCACCTACGCTGAGCGCCAGCATTTGATGGCCCAGGCAAATGCCAAACAAAGGAAGCTCCGTATCCAGAAGATCTTTAATCACCGGCACCGCGTATTTACCCGTTGCCGCCGGGTCCCCGGGGCCGTTGGATAGGAAAATGCCGTCGGGGCTGTGCGCCATGATCTCATCCGTCGTGGCCCAGGCGGGGACCACGGTGACGCGGGCGCCGTGTCCGGCAAGGCAGCGCAGGATGTTGCGCTTGGCGCCATAGTCCACAGCGACCACGTGAATGTCGCCGTCCGACATCTCGCCAAAACCCGTGCCCAGCGTCCAAGGCGTCTGGTCCCAGATGTAAGTTTCGGTGGTGGAAACATCGCGGGCCAGGTCCATGCCCTCAAGCCCGGGCCAGTCGCGCGCTTGGCTTACAAGAGCTTCAACATTGATGTCGCCGTCGGGGGCGTTCACCAGGGCGATGTTTTGAAATCCGTCGCGGCGGATCTTTGCGGTCAGCGCGCGGGTATCAATGCCGGAAAGGCCAACCAAATCGCGGCTCGCCAGCCACTCATGCAAATGTTTTTGACTGCGAAAGCTTGAGGGGTTGGTCACATGCGCGCGGGTGATCAGCCCCAGCGCCGCGGGGTTCATGGTTTCGGTGTCTTCGTCGTTGGCGCCAATGTTGCCAATATGGGGGAAGGTGAAGGTGATGACCTGGCCCGCATAAGAGGGGTCGGTCAGGATTTCCTGATAGCCGGTGATGGAGGTGTTGAAGCACAGCTCGCCCACGCGGGTGCCGTTGGCCCCAAAGCCAAAGCCGAAAATGGCTGTGCCGTCCGCAAATACCACGGCCCCCGTCGGTTTTTGGGGATCGGGGCGCGGTAAAGCGGACATTCAGGGGCCTCATCAGAGTTCAATATGGTACGGCACAATGGTACGGCGCGCGGGGGCTTGCCTCAAAAGTCCGGGAGGCGTAAACACAGCCCCCTTGTTTTCAGGTGATCCAGAACCCAGATTCGGGTAGGCCCGCGACCAAATTCTCGGGAAGCTAGTGAGCGGGGTAAGCGCCGTCAAGCGTTTATCACGCGGCGAAAAACCCCAATGAAAACAAAGCGAATTTCGACGCGAAGGAGAACATCCCGGAGCTGAAAAATGCGTTCGACCGAATCGGGGACGCGAGCGGAAAACGGGAGTTAAGTATCATGCGCACCAAACTGAGCGAAGACCTCAAAACCGCCCTCAGGGCAAAAGACCAGCGCAAGCTGGCGACCTTGCGTCTTATCCTTGCCGCCATCAAAGATCGCGACATTGCCGCGCGATCCGAAGATCGTATGGGCGGTGTGTCGGACGAAGAAATTCTGGGCATTTTGCAAAAGATGTCCAAGCAGCGGGACGAAAGCTTGCGCCTTTACGAGGAAGCGGGCCGGCTCGACCTTGCCGAACAGGAGCGCGAGGAAAAGGAAATCGTCGAAAGCTATTTGCCTAAGCAAATGTCGGAAGACGAGATTAAAAAATGCTGCGAGGACGTGGTCGCCGAAGTGGGGGCGGAAACTCTCAAGGACATGGGCAAGTGCATGGGGGCGTTAAAAGAGCGCTATCCCGGCCAGATGAATTTTTCCAAAGCCTCGGCCTTCGTCCGCGACCGGCTGCAGAAATAAATCCACCAACCTATCCACACCCTGTGGAACATGGGGAAAAGGGCAGGCCCGCCTTGGCGCTGGCCTCCCGCGTCTTCATAGTGATTCGCTTATGGCCGAATCGCGCCCATACTAGGCGGTCCACCTGAGCTGAGAGCCCGAATGTCGGACGATTTCATCAACGAATTGCGTCGCCGCGCCCGCATCGAAGAGATTGTGGGCTCGCGGCTGGAATTCGATCGAGGAAAGTCCAACCCGCGCAAGGGCGATTATTGGGCCTGCTGCCCTTTTCACGGGGAAAAGACCCCCAGCTTCCACGTCCTCACTGACCGGCAAAGTTATCACTGCTTTGGCTGCGGCGTTCATGGGGACGTTTTCAGCTTTGTCATGGAATACGAAAAGCTGCCGTTCTTTGAAGCGGCAAAACGCATCGCGGGCGAAGTCGGTATGGAAGTGCCCGAACGCTCCCCCGAAGCAGCCGAGCGCGCGCAGAAGCGGCGCGGTCTTCATGACGTTATGGAAATGGCGGCGAAATACTACCGCGAACAATTGCATAATCCAGAAGGTCAGGCCGCGCGGGATTATCTGCGCGGGCGCGATCTGGAAGAAGATGTGTGGGACCGCTTCGGCCTGGGCCTTGCCCCCCACAAACCCGATGGGGTGCTGAAATTTTTAGAAGCCGACGGCGTTGAGCCGCACCTGATTGAAGAGGCAGGCCTGCTTGGCAATACCGACCCCGGAGAAGTTGCGCGTGATTTCTTCCGTAACCGGATTATGTTTCCCGTGCGCGATCCTGAAGGCCGGGTTGTGGCGTTCGGGGGCAGGGCATTGTCGCCCAATGCGCGGGCAAAATATTTGAACTCTCGCGCCACACCGCTGTTTGAAAAATCCCGCGTGCTTTACAATTTGGATCAGGCACGCAAGCCCATCCGCGAGGCTGGCACAGTGATTGCGGTCGAAGGCTATATGGACGTGATCGCGCTCGCCCGCGCCGGATTTGCCAATTCTGTTGCACCCATGGGCACCGCACTGACGACGGATCATCTGGACATGTTGTGGCGGCTGGCGCCTGAGCCTCTGATTTCCTTTGACGGGGATGAGGCTGGTCGCCGTGCGGCGCGCAAAGTGCTGGAGCTGGCGTTGCCCCTGCTCAAGACCGGGCACTCCTTGAAATTTGTCATGCTGCCCCAGGGCCAGGACCCGGATGATCTTTTGCGCTCTGGCGGGCGGGCGGCGATCCGCGGTGTTTTGGAAAAAGCCGTGGGACTGGCTGAAATGATCTGGCGCACCGCCAAAATGACCACCACGCTCGATACGCCGGAAGGCCGCGCCCAGATGGATGCGGAATTGGAACGGCTTACCGGGCTGATTCAGGAGCAACGCAGCCGCTATCATTTTGCCCAGGCGCTGAAGGAACGGTTCCGGACCGCCACCCAAGGGCCGAAATATTCGCCGGGGGACAATCGGCGCGGCGGCGGCAAACCGATTCCCTTCGTTTCTGGCGCCTCGGACCGGCTTAAGCGCTCAGCGCTGGCACAAGGCGGAAATCTCACAAAAACGGCCTCATTGAATCCCCTCAAACAGGGCAGCAGCCCCCTTGGCGGGCGCCACCGGGAACGGCTCTTGCTCTTTGTCCTTTTGAACCACCCGCAAGTGCTGGAACGGCACGTGGAAGACTTCGCCGCCTGCGAAATCCGTGATCCGGAGCTCAAAACGCTAAAAACGGCACTTTTTGAGGCAGTTAGCGGGTCTCCAGGCCTTGACAGAGAGGGCTTGAAAGGCCACTTGAATGCGCGGGGAATTGGGGATATCGCCGATCGGCTGGCGGCCCAGGACGTACTCAATTGCTTGGCCTTCGCGCGCGAGGATGCGGCGATAGAAATGGCCGAGGAGCATTGGCTCGAAGTCCTGGCACGTCACAATTTAGCGGCCGCCCTGCTCCAGGATCTGCAAGAAGCGGAACATGCCCTTGCGAATGAACGGACCGAAGAAAACCTCGACCGGCTTCGGACGGTGCAGAAAATGCTGGCAAGGCATGAACGTGGCGAAGTGGTCCGCGCGCCCTAATTGTATGGGTGCGCATGCGTTGGAGAGCGGGAAGGGCTGTAATCCCCTTAGCTGATGGATTTGGATTTATGGGTCAGGCGCGTTACGGGCGCCCGTTGCTGCGCCGACCCGTATGGAAAGATGGATTGACGAATGGCCAATGGTTCTGAGGACAAGCCCAAGACGTCGGCTCGCAAACGTGCGGCGGCGGCAAAAAGGGCAGTAAAGCGCGTTGTGAAGAAAATCGTGCGTAAGACGGCGGCGAAAGCTTCCACCAAAAGGGCCGTGAAAAAATCGGCCAAGACGGCAGCGAAGACGATCAAGCGGGCCGTGAAAAAGACAGCGGCCAAGACCGCCACCAAAGCCAAAACCAAAACGGCTGCAAAAAAGACCACCGTAAAAAAGGCAACGGCCAAGAAGACAGTGGTCAAGAAGCCGGTCGCTAAAAAAGCGGCTGCCAAAAAGCCTGTGGCCAAGAAAGCTGTGGCCAAGAAGACAACTATTAAGAAAGCGGCTGCAAAATCCGCCACGAAATCCGCGACCAAGGCGGAAACCAAAAAGAAAGAGCGCCCCTCAGTGACCAGTACCGCCAAGACCGCAGCGAAAAAGGCTCCGAAAAAAGCCGCCAAGGCCAAGACCAAGGCCAGGACCGAAGAAGGCGGCGACGCGCCTCTGTTGGACTTAGAAAATGCGGACGTGAAAAAGCTCATCAAAGCGGCCAAGCAACGCGGCTTTGTCACCCTTGAAGAACTCAATCGCGTGTTGCCCTCTGATCAGGTTCAGCCGGAACAGATCGAAGACACCATGGCCTTCCTGTCCGAACAAGGCATCAACGTCATCGACGAAGAACCCGAAGAGGGTGAAGGCGAAGGCAAAGAGCTGGTCGAGAAAAAATCCACTGCCGCGACCGCGACAGGCAAAGGATCTGAAACGCTTGACCGCACGGATGATCCCGTCCGCATGTACTTGCGCGAAATGGGCACGGTAGAACTGCTCTCGCGCGAAGGCGAAATTGCCATCGCCAAGCGTATCGAGGCGGGCCGGGAAACTATGATTGGCGCGCTTTGCGAAAGCCCGCTGACGTTCGAAGCCATTATCGTGTGGCGGGATGAGCTTTACGACGGCAAGATTTTGCTGCGCGATATTATCGACCTGGACGCCACTTATGGCGCTACGCCGGAAGGTCAGGCCAGCCGCGCCGCACAATCGGCCCAGGCCGCCCGGGTCATTCAGGCCAACGGCGGCACGCCGCCTGCGTCCTTGACTGAAGCCAGCAAAGGCGCGCCCAAGCCGGAAGACAAAAAACCCACGAATGGCGACGGTACAGAAAACAAAGAAGGCGAGACCACATCATCTGATGATGACGATGATGATGACGCGAGCAACTTGTCGCTTGCTGCCATGGAAGCCACGCTAAAGCCGGCTGTTCTTGAAAGCTTTGATGCCATTGCTGGCGATTACAAGAAATTGCGCAAGTTGCAGGACGCGCTGGTGGAAGCCGCACTTAAGAACGAAAGCCTCAGCCCCGCGCAGGAAAAGCGTTACGTCAAGCTGCGGCAGGAAATTGTCGATGAGGTGAAAGGTCTTCACCTCAACAATCACCGGATCGAAGCGCTTGTGGACCAGCTCTATGGCATTAATCGCCGCCTGGTATCCCTGGAAGGCCGTTTGCTGCGTCTTGCTGAAAAATATGGCGTGAGCCGCATCGAATATCTTGAACAGTATTTCGGTAATGAGCTTGACCCAGGTTGGGCGCGCCGCGTGGGCCGCCTCAAAGGCAAGGGTTGGAAAGACTTTGTCTCCGAAGAACGCGATACCGTCAAAGACATTCGCGGTGACATTCAAAACGTCAGCCAGGAAACCGGCCTTGAGATTACCGAGTTCCGCCGCATTGTTTCAACAGTGCAAAAGGGCGAACGCGAAGCGCGCATCGCCAAGAAGGAAATGGTCGAAGCCAACCTGCGCCTGGTGATTTCCATTGCGAAGAAATACACCAACCGCGGTCTGCAGTTTCTCGATTTGATTCAGGAAGGCAACATCGGCTTGATGAAAGCGGTGGATAAGTTTGAATACCGCCGCGGTTATAAATTCTCGACCTACGCCACCTGGTGGATTCGCCAGGCGATTACGCGGTCCATTGCTGATCAGGCGCGCACCATTCGTATTCCGGTGCACATGATCGAGACCATCAACAAATTGGTGCGGACCTCGCGCCAAATGTTGCACGAAATTGGTCGCGAGCCGACGCCGGAAGAGCTGGCTGAAAAGCTGGCCATGCCGCTGGAAAAAGTGCGTAAGGTGATGAAGATCGCGCGTGAGCCGATCAGCCTTGAAACACCCATTGGTGATGAAGAAGACAGCCACCTTGGCGATTTCATCGAGGACAAGAATGCGGTTTTGCCTATCGACGCCGCGATCCAGTCTAACTTGCGCGAAACCACAACACGGGTTCTGGCGTCCCTAACGCCGCGTGAAGAACGCGTGTTGCGCATGCGCTTTGGTATCGGCATGAACACCGACCATACGCTTGAAGAGGTAGGCCAACAGTTCTCGGTGACGCGGGAACGTATCCGCCAGATCGAAGCAAAGGCGCTACGCAAGCTCAAGCACCCGAGCCGCAGTCGCAAACTGCGCAGCTTCCTCGACAACTAAGTCAAAATCTCAGATTGAATAAGATGGCCGTTTCTTCCAGGGAACGGCCATTTTCTTAAGGGCTAGCGCGTAACGCGATGGCTGTGGGTCAGTTCAAGTATCCGTCATTACCAATCCCTATTGGGCAATGGTATCTTGCGCCCTTGATACCGAGCAAAGTTAGAACGCCACATGAATTGGCGTGTGAAGGTTTGAGGGGACAGGACTATGAAATTACTTAAGCGCTTTTGGGTAATGGCATTCCTATGCCTGGCGAGCTTGGCAGCTGGACCGGCATTTGCGCAACATGCACCATCACAGGGCAACCAATCTGCACCGCCGGCGTGGGAAGTTGGCGATCCCGCCGCACGCGTGGCAGAGGTCGCAGTGATTGCATCAACCGTTATCGCAACGCACCCCCGCGGGCACACCTTGGCAACCAACCCTGCGTGGGCCGCCGCGCTTGAGGAGCTTGAAGTTGCGGCCGAGGGCGGCAGTCAGGCGCAGTATCTTATCTCTTTAATGGGGCTTTTGGCCGTTTTGGAAGATGGTCACACTACGGTCCCCATCGGTTTTTCATTGGAGCACGGATTGTTTCCCCAACGCCTGCCTTTGAGTTTTGGCGTCTTTGATGACGGCCTTTTTGTTACCGCCGCCAAAGATGAGGCGGCTCCTCTGTTGGGCGGGCGAGTGGTTCGCCTGGGCAACGAACCTGTTGCAGATGTTCTTGAACGCTTTGCTGCGATCTGGCCGGGGGACAATGTCGCCTGGGCCTATCATGATCTCGGACTGTTGGGCCTGCCGGTTCTATTGTCGGGTCTTGGCGTGATGGAAAATACCGATGACCCTGTAAGTATTGCAGTGGAACTCGGTGATGGCACCCTTGTTGAGGCAACGCTCACCCCGCGGCATGACGGAAACATTGAACGCGTTGCGTTGGACCGCACATTATTTCCGCGCCAGCAATGGGGCGAGACGGCGAGGGAGCCTAACTTCGTTCAGCGCTTGCCCGAGCACCAGACGATTTACGTTCGTCTGGCGACGGTAACGAGTTCTGAGACCTTGAGCATGCGAGATTTTACCGGACAAGTTCAAACAGTCATGGCAGAGCCTGGATATGACCGTCTTGTTCTAGATTTGCGCGATAATTCCGGTGGCAACAATATTCTCGCCGAACGCATGCGGCGCGCCATCATGTTGTCGAAATACAATGTGCCGGGGTCGCTCTATGTGCTGATTGCACCGCAAACCTTTTCGGCTGCCATGAATGTTGCCAGCCGGTTTGAACGTGACACCTACGCTCTTTTTGTGGGCGAGCCGACGGGCGCGTCACCGAACAGTTATGGCGACCATTCCTTTCAGATATTGGAGGAAGCAGGGCTTGGTTACATGATCTCGACCTTGCCGTGGTTTGATTCCATGCCTATGGACGAACGGCAATGGATCATGCCGGATGTACTCGCGCCTTCGACTTTTGCCGATTGGGTTGCGGGGCAGGATGCAGGGCTAGAAGCCGCTATCGCCCATGAGAACACACGGGAGATGGATGAATCTGATTGGTTCATTCCCTGGCAGCGCGCTTCCCAAGGGGAAACCTGGGAGCCCTTCTGGCGCCGGTAAATCTGACGCTCGACAAGCGTGGCTTGCGCGGTAAGCTTCTCTAGGATCATTGAGAGGCGAGCCCCATGAAAACCTTTAACGGAAAAACCGCCGTCATCACCGGTGCCGCCAGCGGCATTGGTGAAGCACTTGCACATGAAGCTGCAAACCGCGGCATGAATGTGGTGCTCGCCGATATCGAAGCGCCTGAACTTGCGCGCGTGGAAGCAGCGTTGCGCGAAAAAGATGCGGAGGTGCTTTCCCAAGTCACCGATACTTCCAGCAAGGATGCGGTTTTGGCGCTTGCCGACGCATCCTTTGAACGCTTCGGCAATGTGCATTTTTTGATGAGTAACGCAGGAGTTACCGGCGGGCCCGGCAACGCATGGGACATTTCCGATGGCGAATGGGACTGGGTCATGGATGTGGATTTTTGGGGTGTGCTCTACGGCATTCAGGCATTTGTGCCGCGCATGCTGGACGCGGGCGATGAAGGCTGCGTCATGGCGACATCGTCGATCCTTGGCCTCTCCACCGGCGGGTCATCGGTTTATAACGTGGCCAAACACGCTGTCGCACGGCTTATGGAAGGGCTGCACTATGACTTCGGCGAGGCGGAGGCCAAGCTGCAAGCGCTGCTTTTATGCCCCGGTCCCATTGCCACAAACATTGTAAAGTCCGCCCGCAACCGGCCCGATGAAGCGAAGGAAGCAAGCGATCTCAGCGCCGACGCGCGCGGGCAGATGTTTCATAAATGGCTTCAGACAGACGGCATGCCCCCCACTGATGTGGCCGACATGGTGTTTGGTGCAACCGAGCGGGATGAATTTTATGTCCTTACCCATCCGGAATTGATTGAAGGCGCGTTTCAGCGGCGCGCAAAGGGCATCCTTGCCAAGGACCGCCGTCCGCTGCCGCCGCCACCGGATTTTCTACCGGAGTAGGGCCTTACTCAATCTCAAAGGTCATCGTGACATAGGCCGACAGGGTTTGTTGGCCTTGTGCAATGGGCACCGAAGAATCCATGGCCATTTCTGCGCGCGCGTACATCATCGGTTGCGGGGTGGACACACCGCCTTCGTTGATGCTCAGCACACGGCCAAGTTCAACCCCGGCAGCAGAGGCAAGAACTTCCGCACGGGCGCGGGCATCTGTCACCGCATCAGCGCGCGCTTCCATCATCAGGGCATCCGTTTCGCCAATGGAAAAGGAAATACCGTGAAGCTGGTTTGCGCCCGAGGCGACAATGGCGTCAAGCCCCAGGCCAAGTTTGTCCATATCTTCAAACAGCACACTCACCATATTGGAGACCTGATAACCGATGATGCGGCGCGGCTCGTTACTACCTTGGCGATAGGGGGTGTATTGCGGGTTGATTGAAAAATTCGAAGTGCGAATGTTTTCTTCGGGAATGTCGAGGCCTTCAAGCTCGGCAAAGACAGCATGCATCGCCACGTTGTTGGCGCTGAGGGCATCGCGCGCACTTTGCGCCTCGGTCACAACGCCCAGACTGATAGAGGCCCGATCGGGGCGGGCGGTCACCTCGCCTGTGCCGGACACAGTGATGATGCGCAGGGGCATATCTTCGGCGGCCACCGGCTGTGCGGTGAAAAAGAATGTCGCGGCGGCTGCGGCGGCGGCGACGATGAATACAAATGCGGCTGATGTGAGTGAGCGCATAATGTCTCTCCCCTTGAAATTGGCCCTACCGGGTTTGACCATTATGGCATATCGGGGCGGAAATGGGGCGCGCAGATTACAAGTTGGAAAGGCTTGGCTCCGGATTGACGCCCTCTGCCCAATGGCTAGAGTGCGGGCACTCTCGCGATTGAGTTCAGGCCTGTAGCTCAACTGGTTAGAGCCGACCGCTCATAACGGTCTGGTTGGGGGTTCGAGTCCCTCCGGGCCTACCATTTTTTGTCTCACCGCAATTCGCTACGCTCATGGCTCCGACAGGCGGGCTGACCACCCGGCGCCCGCTTGGGCGCGGGCATGAAGGTTCGGAGATCCTCCCGCCACATCCACCAGGTTTCCATAATCACAATCTCAGGCTTATTCTCGTCGCCATCCATGAAGCGCGCGGGCGCTTTAAGCGCTTAGCTGGCTTGGTTTTGACGATCGCCGTTATCCAACTTGCTCATATCGCGCGGAGACCGACGGGCGCAAATAATGAAGAAGAGGCCGTGTGATGACGGAGATTGACCCCCAGCCAGGCGCCGGACATGCCATCCAGGGCATTCAAGTCATCCCCACCGGACGGGGCGCGCAGCATAAGGAGCATCGATACGGCACCTGGATGCCCCGCATCATCTGGGCACTATTTTCGCGCAGCTGGGTCGAAATCCCGATGAACGCTTTTCTGATCCACCATCGCGACGGGTTGGTATTGTTCGACACCGGCCTTGATCCGGCGATCAAAACCGATCCGAACTATATCCAGCAGGCCATTGGTCAATTCCTGGTGGATCGGATTTTCCAGCTGAATATCGGCCCAGGCGACAAGCTGGGCAAGCAGCTCGAAAAGCGCGGCGTCGATCCGGCCGATATCCGCACCGCTGTAATCTCCCACCTTCATTTCGATCATGTCGGCGGCATCGCTGATATCCCGCAGGCCGATCTGGTGGTCAGCCAGGCTGAATGGGCGCAGCTCTCCCTGCCTCACCCGGAGCATGAATGGATCTTGCGCGAGCATATTGAAATCCCCGGCGCGAAATGGCGGCCCATCGAATTTGAACCCCCCAGTGATCCGCTCCTATCAATGTTTGACGGTTGCTATGATCTCTATGGGGACGGATCAATGATCCTTCTGCCCACGCCCGGTCATACGCCGGGATCGATGTCCATGCTGGTGCGAACAGAAGGCAAGCCGTCGGTGTTGCTGTGCGGCGATCTCGCTTATGGGGCGGAGTTCATTCGCCGCGATCAGGTGCCAGGCACTGGCGATGCAGAGAACTTGCGCCATAGTTATGCCCAGGTGTGCGCCCTGATGGCCAAGTTGCCGGACCTGATCATCGTTCCGTCCCATGACGATGACGGCGCAAAGGCTCTGAAGGCAGCGTTCCCGCATTAAACGCCACCGCGAGATGGCTCAGGCGAGATGGGCGAAGATGTCCGGCTCGATATTGGCCGCGCATAACAGCCCGCCCCACAACGCGCTGGGAATGCCCGGCGTGGCAACGTCCTGGCCGGAAAGGTACAGCCCTTCGATCGGCGTTTTCATGCGCAACGCATCTGACAGCATCCGTTTGGGCGTGGCTTCCACGCCGTAGAACGCACCTTTGCGATGGCGGGTGGTGGACACGACCGAGAACGGGGTGGCCAACTCCTTGAAGACCACCATCTCGGCGAGTTCGGGGAAGTAGGCTTCAAACTGTGCAAATGCCTTGGCTCTAACCTCGGCCTTGAAAGCCTCGTAACGCTCGCCGCGCTCGCCAGGGGGGCGGTCGACCCACTCTTCCATCGCCGACCAGTCAGTTAAAATCATCATCTCGCCCGAATGGGCCTGGCGGGCCCCCGGATCGTGGGCAGGATCTTTGAGCGAGGCGAATGAGAGAAACATCGCTGGCGGCGAGCCGTCCGGCGCATCGCCCCAGACCGCATCAACTTCACCGTTGGGGAAGAGCCAGTGATTGGCCTTGGTGGCACCGGCGGCTTCGATATCTCCCTCAAAGCCCAGAAAGAGCGAGAAGTGGCAAATGCTCGGCCCAAAGGCGCGGATTTCATCGACCCAATCATCTTCGCCATGGCCGTCTGGCAGAAGCTGATTGACGGTTTCAAAGGCACCGATATTTGAGATCACGGCCTTGGCGCGAATCTCTTCGCCGTCCGCCGTCCTGACGCCCACGACAGCACCATCCTCCATCAAAAGCTGGTCAACTTGGCAACCCGCCCGGGCTTCGCCGCCCGCCGCACCGATCACCGGCAACATATGTTCGGCGATGACCGATGCGCCGCCCACCGGATACACGGCCCCGCTTTCCAGATAGGAATACGCTACGGTGGCGTGGATCGCGAAACTGGCCAGGCTGGGTCGCCCGCCATGAGTGCCCCATTGGGCGAAGAACGCGGCCTTGAGCTCTTCGTTATCAGTTATCTCGTCAGCGACCTCCAGGGTCGTGCGCCCGCACCAGCGTTTGATTTCGTCGCCATTTTCACCGTCCAGTGCCGCGGCGATGGGTTGCTGCAAGGAGCGCGTTTGAAAGATGATGCGCGCTGCGTCCCGTCCGCGATGCACGGCAGCAAACCAGGCGTCAATCGCTTCGCGTTCGTTGGGGAAACGCTCCTTCAAGTCCATCGCGTGCGCTTCATAGGGGCTGGACACGGACAGGGGCTCCGCCTCGCCAATGTGCAGGATGTCAAACACCGGCCCAATCGGCGCGAATTCGACCGGCGTATCACAAAGCCAGTCCAGCATGGCGCGCTCGCGCGTACCGGGCGACAGGTGGCTCAAATAATGAATGCCGGCGTCCCACCTGAACCCGTTGCGCGAGAAGCTGTGTGTGAGGCCACCGAGCTTGTCGTACTGCTCAAGCAACAGCACTTTGTGCCCGGTGCGCGACAGCGCGCACGCCGCCGCCATGCCGCCCATGCCCGATCCGATGATAATGACGTCCCACTCAGGCGCGTTCTCCGATCCGGTATTGGAACTCGTCATTTGCAGTACCCTTTCAATGGCTTATCGCGACGCTGCGTCACCGACCCGGATAACGCCACGAACATGAAAGACAAGTATATTCTATTGGAAAAACGCGATGCTCGTAATTGACATGGCGCAGTTCCTATGAGGTCGGCGTGATGGCGTCGAGCCGTTGTCGCGGCTCTTTCTTGAGGTATCCTTGCCCGGCGTGCAGTTTCTCGTTCGCCCCTACCGCAACAGCCAGACCAACTCGTCCCCCGGCGTTATGCCTTTTATCCCGCCGGGCACTTCGGTGCGGGAAAGCAGGGTGACATCATAGCTCGCGCTGAAGTGTTCTTTGACCTCGGCTTCGCCCACGGAAAACGGCGGGCCAGCCATCTGGCTTTGGTCATAGTCGACGGTGAGCAGCAGTTGTGGCGCGCCCCCTGTCAGCTCCGCCAAATGCGTTGTGTATTGGCGGCGCATCTCGAGCGGCAAGGCGATGATCGCTGCCCGGTCGTAAATGCCGTCGACGGGGCCAAGGGTCTTCGCGTCAAGATCGAAAATATTGCCAACGAAAATGTCGAGCCCTTCAATACTGTTTGGGGCGCTGTAATGTTTTAGCGATCCTGCGTCGGATATGCTGGGCTTAACCCCCAACTCTTCAAAAAGTTGCTCGATGGCAAGAGGGCTTAACTCCGCTGCGGCCACGCGATAGCCCTTGCTGAGCAGCCATCCGATATCCAGAGTCTTGCCGCAGAGCGGAACGAAGACGCGCGCGCCTTTCTCAAGAGCCAACTTATCAAAGTGCGTGACCAATGCTTTGTTGGCTTCACTGCGATGAAAAGAAGTGTGATTGGTTTCCCACCGTTCGAGCCAGAAGTTCGCTTCCATGATTATCCCAGTATCTCTTTCCAGCGTTCGTTTTCCTCGGCAAAGTGCGCCATGTTGGCTTCCAGATTATAGGCCTGCTCGGTGCGGGCCTCCGGGTCCCACTCGCTGCGAGGTTCTTCGAAAAAATTGCCGCCGTAAATGTGCAATGCTCCAGAAAATTTCCGTGCTGGGTTGAACACCGAATGTATAATGTCGGCGCCGAGGGGCACAACGTCCCCTTTGCCGAGGTCCTTTGCGCCTGCCGCCTCAATACGACCTTGCGTGTCGTCCTTGATGCGGCGCCAATAGACATTGTCCTCGCGGCCTTCATAGATGCCGATCACCGCCCACATGTTGTGATTGTGCGGACGCAGGCACATCTCGGGCGCCCAAACGGCATTGAGGATGGTCAAATCGTCCGATTGGTAAAGGGGCCCAAAAGTCTCAGGTGAAGGGCCGCCCAGTTCCTTGATAATGGCGGCGGGGTCCGCGAAGGCGCGTTCCATCACCTCTTTGCAGGCAAGGTGATTGTCCGCTTCGGCCCGCGCTTTTTTCAGATCAGCAATGAATTGATCGCGATTGAACATGGGCTCCGCCTTTCGCAGATATCATGAGCGCGTTAGTTTAGCGCCAAGCGATCATCTTGACCAATGACGGATCACCCCATGACACCAGATCAAAAAGCCGCGCAATACGCCGAAGTGGCCATGGAAATTGCGGCCGTTCTGGAGGGCGAAGCCAACCTTGTCGCGCGCATGGCAACGGTGGGGTGCCTCTTGTCCCAAGCGTTCGATTATTTCTATTGGACGGGCTTTTATGTGGTGGACCCTGAAAAGCCGGACGAGCTGGTGGTGGGTCCCTATCAAGGGACGCTCGGCTGCCTGCGCATCGCGTTTGGGCGCGGGGTCTGCGGGGCCGCCGCCGCGACATTGGAAACACAAGTTGTAGAAGACGTGCACGCCATCGCCAACCACATTGCCTGCGACGTGAATACGAACTCGGAAATTGTTGTGCCGGTGCTGGGCAAAGAAGGCGAGCTCATCGCGGTCTTCGATGTAGATAGCACCGCGCGCGGATCGTTTGACGCCACCGACAAGGAATGGTTGGAAGGGATCCTTAAGAAGACATTTGCGGCGTAGCGGTTTCTGTTACTTTAACCGCGGGGGTCTCTGCCATTTCAAGATATATGTCCATTTGCATAGCAAATTCGGTACTGAAATTGATGCGGTGCCGGGGCCACCATTTCTGAATACCCGGTTGAGACATCATATATTTCATCTGCAAATCGCCCCGGTCGAAAAAGTCGCGCGTGAGGAGTTTTTCGTTCTGAAGGCGGAATTGCGATTCAAATCCGATAAACGCACTTGTGCATAAAAGGGTGAACTGCGTGCGTTCATCTGGTTGCAGAGGCTTGGCACCGGTCACGCCGTCGCGCCATATCCTGGCTGCCGGGGCGTCCTTGCCCAACAGTAAATAAAATTCAAGAAGTCCAGTTCCGGTCCGGTGCGTAAGTTCTGCGCGGGCCAGCCTGTTATTGATTCGAATTTGGATGATCCCATACCCAAGGGTGATGATGATGGCAAAGGCGGAGAAGACCTCCGCAATGGTGCCGTATTCGCTAAAGCTCATGTGGACCTCCGTACCGGGAATTGTAACGCAGCTTATCTTTTCGGTGCTCAAATGAAAACGGCGCCCCCGGGATTTCCAAGGGCGCCATCATTTATTCGTTCAAACCAGCTTACTGATTAATGGTGGGCTCAAACCCTTCCATGGCCTCAGCAAGACCGGGCAGGTGCTCGGCACCCGCAAGCACTTCCGTGGAAGAGCCGGCAAAATCGCCCAGGTCCTGATAGCGCCCGCCCAAACACGTGGACAAGAAGACTTCCGTCACGCCGTAAAACGCATCACGGTTTTCAGGCCGGGCAAAGCCGTGGCCTTCGTCCGGGAAGTTCACGTAAGTGACCTGCTGGCCGTTCGCCACCATGATCTCGGTCAGCTGATCAGACTCGAGCTTGGTCACGCGCGGATCATTACCGCCTTGGCCGATTAGAAGCGGCCGCACGATGTCGTCCGCGCGCGTCAGCGGTGAGGCGGCAAGAAGCATCTCACGGCCTTCCTCGGTCCGTGGGTCACCAACGCGGGAATACCACGTGGCGTCCAGGAACGGGCCCCAATAGGCGGGGAAGCTTTCAATCAACGTCACCAGGTTCGACGGGCCAACAATGTCCACGCCGCAAGCAAAGGTTTCGGGGGTGAACGTCACGCCCACAAGCGTGGCATAGCCGCCATATGATCCGCCCATGATGGCAATTTGATCTTCCTGGGCGACGCCGCTTTCAACAGCCCAGCCAATTGCGTCGATCAAATCATCATGCATAGCGCCCGCAAACTCATGGGTTGCCGCTTCAATGAAGTTTTTCCCAAAGCCGCTGGAGCCGCGATAGTTCACCGACAAAACCGCATAGCCGCGATTGGCAAGCCATTGGTGCGTGGTGTTATAGCCATAGCTATCTCGCGCCCACGGACCGCCGTGCACGTAAAGCACCATGGGTTGGGCTTCTTCGGGCACACCGTCGCCGTCCGCATCGCTGCCGGGCGGCAAGGTGAGGTAAGAGACGAGATTAAGCCCATCGCGGGATGGCAAGACCAATGCCTGCATTTCCTGAAGCGGTGCTTCGTCCAATTCAGGTCGGGTGGAGAACTGGAACGTCAGCGATCCGTCCTCGCGATCGAGCAGATAATAATGCGTCGGGTCCTGCGCGGCATTTTCCGCCACCATCCAGAAACGGTTGTCCCGGCTTTGGGCGACGATGTTGGCATCGCCATCCAGTCCCTCGGCAAGAATGGCAATGTCGTCCGAGACGTCTTCGGACAGGGCCAACCATTCTGATCGCGTATAGTCGACATTCACTGCGAGCACCTCATTGGTGAGGGGATCGCTCAACACGCTGCCAATGTCCGCAAGGTCATTTTCAGCGACCAAGGCTTGTTCGCCGCTTTCGATGTCCATCAAATAGAGCGCGGCTGTATCGCGATCCACACTGGAAAGGACATAGATGCCCGAGCCGTCTTCATTGAAGAACAAAGTTGAAGAGGTGAGCGCGTCAGGCCCTGGCACTTCCCACAAGGGTTCCCAGTCTTCGCCATTGCGCTTCAATGTCATGAAGCCGCCCGTTGGGGTTTGCTGTGTGGCAAGGCGAAGGTTCAGGTCTTCGTCGATGTCGTAACCGACAAAGCCCGGGTTTTCTTCGATAAGCGTCGTTTCGCCTGTAACCACGTTCAACATGAATGCGTCAAACAACGAAGGCTCGCGCTCATTGGTGCCGATCACCAACATGTCTGGTTGGCGATGACTGCCGGCCATAATCGTTGCGCGACTTCCGTCGGCGACAGGGGTCAGGTCACGATCTTCGCCGGTCTCAACATTGACCGCGTGCACGTGCCAGTTTTCATTGCCGCCGGTATCTTGCAAATAAACGACGTAGGCACCGTTCGCCATCCAGAAGTGTTGGCGGATGCCGCGACTGTCGTCGTTGCTGATGACGCGGGCTGCGTCAAAATCGCCCGCAGGCGCGACCCAGATGTTGAGCACGCCATTATGGGGCGCAAGGAAACTCATCATCGTGCCATCGGGGCTGATGCGGCCTTGGGTGCGTACCGGGTTGCCAAACAAAAGCCCCCGGTCGAGCAAGGGGGCTTCTTCCGCGGCTGCTGTTTCGACCACCATTTCTTCTTCAGTGCTGACTATTTCCGCCGCCGCGTCGGCAACTTCCATGTCTTCCATGGTGGCGTCTTGGTTCGCCACATCGGTGCTGGGGCCTCGTAGGCCCGGTACAAAGAGCCATACGGCTCCGGCGACCGCCAAGATCGCGATTAAGATGGCAAGTCCTCTACCCATTTTCATTCCCCTAAAAGCATTGAAAGTTGGCGGCACTCTAGCAAAGCGGCGTGCGGCCCCCAAGTGACGAGACGGTAATATTCCAGCAAAACCGCCTCAGCATTTTGTTGGAAATCAGACGATTGCCTGGGCGCTTAGCTCTGCTATAACCCCCGCAAAACTTCACGGTAATGGCACTTAAAGGCGAGGATCCATGGCCTCCTATCAATACATTTTCCATATGGACACTCTTTCCAAGACCTTTGCGGGCGGGAAAAAGATCCTGGAGAACGTCAATCTCAATTTCTACCCGGATGCCAAAATCGGTGTTGTGGGGGTAAATGGCTCGGGTAAATCGACGCTACTGCGCATTATGGCTGGCATCGACAAGGAATTTAATGGCGAAGCTTGGGCTGCCAAAGACGCGCGCGTGGGTTACCTCGCGCAGGAACCGGAACTCAATGAAAGCAAGGACGTGCTCGGCAATGTCATGGAAGGGGTTGCCGAAACCAAAGCGTTGCTGGATCAGTTCAATGATGTGTCCGCCAAGCTCGCCGAAGATTACACCGACGAGCTGATGGAACAGATGTCGGCGCTTCAGGAAAAAATCGATGCGGTCGATGCTTGGGATTTGGATTCGAAAGTAGAGATGGCAATGGATGCGCTCCGTTGCCCTGAACCCGATGCCGAGGTCTCCAAGCTTTCAGGTGGTGAACGCCGCCGCGTGGCCATCTGCAAATTGCTGCTGGCGCGGCCCGATCTGTTGTTGCTGGATGAGCCGACCAACCACCTGGATGCGGAATCAGTGGCTTGGCTCGAACGCTTCTTGCAGGAATACACCGGCTCAGTAGTAGTCGTCACTCACGACCGCTATTTCCTGGACAATGTCACGGGCTGGATTTTGGAACTCGACCGTGGGCGCGGAATCCCTTACGAGGGAAATTATTCGTCCTGGCTTGAACAAAAGCAAAAGCGCTTGTTGCAAGAAGGTCGGGAGGACGCCGCGCGCCAGCGCGAGCTTAAACACGAAGTGGACTGGGTGAAGGCAAGCCCGCGTGCGCGCCAGGCGAAGTCAAAGGCGCGCCTCAATTCCTATGAGGAACTGCTCAACAAGGATACCGGCGACCGCATTTCATCGGCGCAGATCGTGATCCCTGCCGGCCCGCGCCTTGGCGATGTGGTGATTGAAGCGGAGAGTCTTTCCAAAGGCTTTGGGGATCAATTGCTTATTGATGGTTTGTCGTTTCGCCTGCCGCCGGGGGGCATCGTCGGTGTTATCGGGCCCAATGGTGCTGGTAAAACCACGCTCTTCCGCATGCTGACAGATCAGGAAAAGCCAGACGCAGGGACCCTGAAAGTGGGGGATACCGTGGTCATGGGTTATGTGGACCAATCTCGCGATGATCTCGACCCTAACAAAAATGTGTGGGAAGAAATCTCCGACGGGCTCGATGTAATCGAGCTGGGTAAGCGCACGATGCCGAGCCGCGCCTATGTGGGCGCGTTTAATTTCAAGGGCGGAGATCAGCAAAAGAAAGTCGGACAGCTATCGGGCGGGGAACGCAATCGCGTGCACCTTGCCAAAATGCTGAAATCCGGCGCGAATGTCTTGCTGCTCGATGAACCGACCAACGACCTTGATGTGGATACGCTGCGAGCGCTCGAAGATGCGCTCGACGATTTCGCCGGTTGCGCTGTTATCATCAGTCACGATCGCTGGTTCCTTGACCGCATTGCCACGCATATTCTTGCGTTCGAAGGCGACAGTCACGTGGAATGGTTCGAGGGCAACTTCGAAGCCTATGAGGAAGACAAGAAGAAACGCCTGGGTGCCGAAGCCAATCAGCCCCACCGCATCAAGTTCAAGCGCTTTACACGCTGATTAGTTGGCGGGTTCCATGCCGGATTCGCGAATGCGCTGGCGCAAATAATCGAGCAGGAATTCGATCCGGCCACCGTTGCTGGACAGGACGGAGTTAAACTCCTCGCGCTGAGTTTGCAGCAGGGAAAAAGTCGCCGTCTCGTCGGTGGTTTCCACTGTAATATCGTAGACGCGGTAATCGCCCCCGCGGCGGATCAAAAGCCAACGCACTGACGCCGTAACATCGCCATGGATGCTCAAGACGTCACTGTTGACGTTTACATAGGCAAAGTTTTCGCGGGCATCGACCGAAGAATCGGTGACCACAATGGTCTGACCCGAATATTCCGAAAAGCGGCTGCGGACGACGCCGGTGCCGTATTGTTCAAGCAAAGCAATAAACCGGTCAAACTCATCATCGTCGAGTGTACGGGAATAGGGGCCAAGGGCGCTGCGCCCGAAGTTGCGCATGGCAGCTTGCTCGGTAAGCAAGCTCTGAAACTCGACGGCAATGTCCGTGCCAGTAGTATCGGACGAAGAAAGCATCTCGGTTGCCTCAGTCGCGAGATCCTGAACCCAGGTTTCGGCGTCAAGGTCACGGTCTGCCGCGGATGCCGAAGTCAACGCCCCAACCGGAGATGCAAATGCCAGCAGTAAAGCTACGCCTGCGGCGATCCAATTTTGTTTACTCAAACTCATTGTCAGCTTTCCTTCATTCCCCAAAAGCTGGGCGCTGCTCTAACGCATGAAACAATTTGCGCTGCAATTAAGCACAAAAAGTGGCAATCAGCCCTTACCGGGGGGCAAAGGTGGTTAACAATTTCGCGATCACGTAGATTTCTGGGGTGTTCGGCCTAAAAGTCTTCTTCGAAATCGTCCGAAAGATCGGGCAAATCCTCGAAATCAAACTCACCATTGCGAATCGCTCCTTCGCGGCTTTGCCGGTAAAGGCTGCGCACAGCGGCGTAGTAATCGATGGATGTCCGTTCAATCTCGTCAAGGGTTTCCAGGTTTTGCTCGCGCAGGTCGATCACGCGCAACGCGGTGCGGCCATACTTGAAATACTGGAAATCATCGCCGCCGATCCAGGTGATCGGGTCCATGGCCGTATCCACAACGCGGCCCACAAGATCGCGCGGCGGGGAAGGACCGAAAAGGGGCAAGAAAAGGTATGGCCCTTCACTGACCCCATGCACGCCAAGTGTTTGTCCGAAATCTTCGTGATGCCGCTCAAACCCCATGGACCTGGCGGGATCGAAGATACCAGCAACACCAAGCGTTGAGTTGATGCCAAAGCGCGCCAATGTCGTACCGGCGCGTTCAGGCTCGCCCTGCAGAAGATCGTTCGCAAAAATCACCGGGCTGTTGAGATTGCGCAGGAAATTCCGGACGCCCTGGCGGCCGGGCTCGGGCACGATAAAGCGATAGGTGCGCGCAATCGGAACAAGGATCAATTTGTCTAAGGCGTTATTGACGCCAAAGAACACACGGTTGACTTCTTCCAACGGATCATTGGTGTCGTCCGCTTCTTGCGCGGCGGCAGGCAATGAAAGGGTCAGTCCCGCAGCGATGACCGCGCCAGACAACAGCCCCACGCCCCATCGGCGCAAGCTACCCATTCCCGTAATACTGGGGGCCTCAAACGGCATACATCCCACTCCCAAAACCTCACTCGTAACCTAGTGCTATCTGGTTACGAAATTCTGTCTTTTCCAGGTCCGCTGCTGTGATCACGGCTTCATTTTGCCAGAAAAACACATACGGCCACCGCATCAGATGCCGCGACCGCTTCATCGGTTAACCAAAAAACTTGCGAATGAGTACCATGTCGGGCCCGCGCACTCTAGAAAAACGTGCTCAAAAGCCACAGCTTTTGCCTACCTGTGGCGGGAACGCCATTTTGTGACCCCTGTCGCTTCAATATTTTGCTTGCGGGATAAAAATATAAAGATATCTTTATATCCAATCTGGATATGAGGCAGCCATGGAATCGATCCTTACAGCCCTTCGCGCAGCGGCAGAGCCCTCTCGGCTCCGCCTTTTGGCCTTGCTTGCCCGCTCGGAACTGACGGTCAGCGATCTCACTCAGGTTCTGGCGCAAAGCCAACCCCGGGTGAGCCGCCATCTGAAGCTGCTGACAGAGGCCGGACTGATAGACCGTTTCCGCGAAGGGTCGTGGGTATTTTATCGTCTCGCCGATGCGGGGCGCTCTGCGGATCCAGACCGGCGCCGCATGGCTGCGCTTGCGACAACGCTTGTGGACTTTGTGCCCGAGGATGATGCGGGACTTGCTGCCGATTTGCGCCGGCTTGAGGACGTGCGCACCCAGCGCGCAGAAAAAGCCGCCGCCTATTTCAAAGCCAATGCGACGGATTGGAATCGCATCCGCGCGCTGCACTTGCCCGAACCAGATGTGGAACAAGCGATGCTGGAACTGCTTGGCCCTGGTGATTTCGATCAGATGATCGACATCGGCACGGGAACTGGCCGTATTCTTGAATTGCTCGGCGCGCGGGTCGGTCACGGGGTCGGGATTGATTTGTCTCACGACATGCTGACCCTCGCCCGCGCGGCGCTGGATGAAGCAGGACTTTCCAATTGTCAGGTTCGGCAGGGGGATTTATTCGCGCTACCGTTTGAAGCGGCGAGCGCCGATCTCGTGACCGTGCATCAGGTGCTGCATTATCTGGACGATCCCGCGAACGCGGTGCGCGAAGCGGGCCGTGTTTTAGCGCCCGGTGGCCGATTGCTGATTGTGGATTTTGCACCGCACGAACTTGAATTCCTGCGCGATGAACATCAACACCGGCGGCTTGGGTTCGACGACGAAGAAATATCCGGGTGGGCTGCTTCAAGTGGTCTTGAAATGCTCCGCACCCGTCATATGCCCCCTCAAGGGAAAAACAAGGATGATAAACTGACGGTTTCACTCTGGCTGCTGGCACGGCCGGGCGAAACCATGCGGAAATCAAAAGGCCAAGAAAAGGGAGAAGCCGCATGAGCGACATTTCCGTTTCCTTTGAGTTTTTCCCACCGAAATCAGAAGCCATGGAAGAGCAGCTGTGGCATGCGGTTGATCGGCTGGCGCCCCTGTCCCCGCGCTTTGTGTCGGTGACCTATGGCGCGGGCGGCTCAACTCGTGAACGCACCCACCGCACGGTAAAGCGGGTATTACACGAAACAGACCTAAAGCCCGCCGCGCATTTGACCTGCGTGGATGCGACCAAGGAAGAAGTCGACAGTGTGGCGCAAGATTATTGGGATGCTGGCGTGCGCCATGTGGTGGCGTTGCGCGGCGATCCTCCCGGCGGCATGGGCGAGAAGTTCAATGCAACATCCGGTGGTTACCTGAATGCTGCGGAACTTGCCGCGGGACTAAAGCGGATCGGCAATTTTGAAATTTCAGTTGGGTGCTATCCGGAAAAACACCCCGAAAGCACTGATTGGCAAGTGGACCTCGATCTTTTGAAAGCCAAGATTGATGCGGGGGCGACCCGCGCCATCACCCAATTCTTTTTCTATCCGGATGTTTACTTTCGTTTTGTCGATCAGGCATTGGATGCGGGTATCACCATTCCGATTGTGCCAGGCATCATGCCGGTTGTGAATTTCAAAAGCCTTGAGCGGATTGCGCATGCTTGCGGCACCACGATCCCGCGCGCCATGCATGAAAAATTCGAAGGCCTAGAAGGCGACGAAGACACACGCCGTTTGGTCGCGGCAACGGTCGCCGCCGAACTGGTCGAGGCTTTGCACGCGGGCGGGGTTCATGATTTCCATTTTTATACGCTCAACCGTGCAGGGCTTTCCTATGCCGTGTGCCACCTGCTCGGTCTGCGTCCCAAAGCGGCGGCAGCATAAGGACACGCTATGATGATCGATATTGAAACTCGGAACAGGCGGCTCAGCGCCCTGCGTGAAGAAGCGCTAAAGCGCATTGTCGTATTCGACGGCGCGGGCGGCACAATGGTGCAGGCCTACAAGTTGACCGAAGAAGGATTTCGCGGCGAACGGTTTAAGGACCATGGCCGTGATCTGCGCGGGAATAACGACATTCTCGCTTTATCGAAACCGAACGTCATTCGCGCGATCTATGACGGCTTTTTGGAAGCCGGGGCGGACGTTATTGAAACCAACACGTTTAATGCCACCTCCATCAGCCAGGCTGACTATGGCACCGAGGATCTGGTGCATGAGATTAATCGCGCGTCAGCGGAATTGGCACGCGCCGCGGCTGATGATTGGACCGCGAAGACGCCGGATAAGCCGCGCTATGTGGTGGGCTCCATGGGCCCTACTAATCGTACGGCTTCGCTTTCGCCGGATGTGAACAATCCCGGGTTTCGCAATGTCACATTTGACGAGTTGAAAGATGCGTATGCAGAACAGGCGCGGGGGCTTCTTGAAGGGGGCTGCGATATCCTTTGTGTGGAAACCATCTTCGATACGTTAAATGCAAAGGCGGCGCTTTTTGGCGTGGCCGAACTGGGCGATGAACTTGGATTTGAAATTCCTGTTATGATCTCTGGCACAATAACCGACTTGTCGGGCCGCAACCTTTCCGGCCAAACCATGGAAGCCTTTTGGCATTCCATTGCCCATGTAAAGCCCTTTGCGGTGGGAGTGAATTGTTCCTTTGGCGCGCGCGACTTGCGCCCCGCGCTGGCTGACATTGCCCGCCTTGCCGATACTTTGGTCATCGCTTTCCCCAATGCCGGGCTGCCCAATGAGATGGGTGAGTACGATGAGACGCCAGAGGAAACCGCGGCATTCGTTGCAGAATGGGCGCGTGATGGCCTGGTGAATATCGTTGGCGGTTGTTGCGGCACTACGCCTGCTCATATCAAGGCCATCGCCGAGGCGGTCGAAGGCATTGCTTCACGAAAAATTCCAGATGCTGATCACGCCATGCATCTGGCCGGGCTCGAGCCCTTTACGGCGGTGGCATGACTGACAGGCAAGCGACATTCATCAATATTGGTGAGCGCACAAACGTTACCGGGTCGGCAAAGTTCCGCAAGCTGATCACGGCGGGCGATTATGACGCGGCCCTTACCATTGCGCGGCAGCAAGTCGAAAACGGCGCCCAGATCGTTGATGTCAATATGGACGAGGGCATGCTCGATAGTGAGAATGCCATGGTCACGTTCCTCAATCTAATCGCGGCCGAACCCGACATCGCCCGTGTGCCGATCATGATCGACAGCTCCAAATGGTCGGTGATCGAAGCGGGCCTTAAATGTGTGCAAGGCAAGGCGGTGGTCAATTCGATCTCGCTGAAGGAAGGCGAAGGCCCGTTTCTTGAACAAGCGCGCAAGGTCAAGCGATATGGCGCGGCTGTGGTGGTGATGGCCTTTAACGAAGAAGGCCAGGCCGAAACAGCGGAGAAAAAATTTGCCTTCTGCAAACGCGCTTATGAATTGCTTGTGAACGAGGTCGACTTTCCGCCGCAGGACATTATCTTTGACCCCAATATTTTCGCCGTGGCGACTGGGATTGAAGAACACAATGACTATGCAGTTGCCTATATCGAAGCGACGCGCCGCATCAAGGCGGAACTACCTTTTGCTAAGGTTTCAGGTGGTGTTTCAAACATTTCATTCAGCTTTCGCGGCAATGACCCGGTGCGCGAAGCAATGCATTCGGTGTTTCTCTATCACGCCATTAAGGCGGGCATGGACATGGGCATCGTCAATGCCGGGCAACTTGCTGTTTATGAGGACATCGAGCCCGATCTGCGGACCCGCGTTGAAGATGTAATCCTCAACCGCCGCGATGATGGCACCGAGCGGCTTTTGGAAGCCGCCGAACAATACAAAGGCGAGAAGGGCACCCAGCGCAAAGAGGATCTGTCCTGGCGCGAAAAACCCATTGGCGAACGGCTGACCCATTCCCTGGTGCATGGTATTGCCGATTATATTGTTGAGGATACCGAAGAAGCGCGGTTGGCCCTTGGCCGCCCGCTTCATGTGATCGAAGGCCCGCTCATGGACGGCATGAATGTGGTGGGTGATCTTTTCGGCGAGGGGAAGATGTTCCTACCCCAAGTGGTCAAATCCGCACGCGTGATGAAGCAGGCGGTGGCGCATCTCACCCCCTTTATGGAAAAAGAAGAAGGCGGCAAACGCGAAAGCGCCGGCAAGATCGTCATGGCGACGGTGAAGGGCGATGTGCACGACATCGGCAAGAATATTGTCGGCGTGGTTTTGCAGTGCAATGGCTTTGAGGTCATTGACCTGGGTGTCATGGTGCCGGCGCAGAAAATTCTGGAAACCGCAAAGGCCGAAGGCGCCAATCTAATCGGCCTATCCGGGCTTATCACGCCGTCCCTTGAGGAGATGGTCTTTGTGGCCAGTGAAATGGAGCGGCAGGATTTTCAACTGCCCTTGCTCATTGGCGGTGCCACCACGTCCAAAGTTCATACGGCGGTGAAGATCAATCCCAACTACACCAAAGGCCAATCGGTCTATGTTGTGGATGCCTCCCGTGCGGTAGGGGTGGCAAGCGCGCTTCTTTCCAATGACAATGGGCCGAGTTACGTCCATGACGTGCGGACCGAATACGAAGAAATGGCGGAGCGGCATTGGCGCGCCAATGAGAAAAAAGTGCGCCTGCCCCTGGAAAGCGCGCGGGCAAACAGGCTCAAGCTCGATTGGAACCGCTACACGCCAACCAAACCGACCTTCCTCGGCACGCGTGTGTTTCAGGGTTACGATCTTGCCGAGCTCGTGCCTTACATTGACTGGTCGCCGTTTTTCCACACATGGGAACTGGCGGGCAAATACCCGGCGATCCTAGATGATGATAAAGTAGGCGTGGAGGCGCGCAAACTTTTTGACGATGCGCAAGTGATGCTAAAGCGCATTGTGGATGAAGATCTGCTGCACCCCCGCGCCGTGATTGGGTTTTACCCGGCGAATGGGGTAGGGGATGCCAATCCGGATGATTGGGAAATCTATGAAGACGATAGCCGCACCAAGGTGCGCACGGTGATGCATTCCATTCGCCAACAGATGAAGCGTGAAGCGCCGCGCCCCAACCTTGCGCTTGCCGATTATCTCGCGCCCAAGGAAACGGGACTCAAAGACTATGTGGGCCTTTTTGCTGTGACGGCGGGGGAGGACGACAAAATCGTCGCTGAATTCCAGAAGGCGCATGACGATTATTCCGCCATCATGTTCAAAGCGCTTGCCGATCGACTGGCCGAAGCTTTTGCTGAGCGTATGCATGAACGTGTGCGCAAAGAATTTTGGGCCTATGCGCCGGACGAAGACCTGACGAATGAGCAGCTCGTCGCGGAGTCCTATCACGGCATCCGCCCCGCACCTGGCTATCCCGCCTGCCCGGACCACACGGAAAAAGGCATCCTGTGGGACCTTCTGGGTGCGGATGAAGCGATTGATCTGAACCTGACTGAAAGCTTCGCCATGACGCCGGGATCATCCGTGTCGGGTATTTATTTCAGTCACCCGGAAGCTGCTTATTTCGGCACCGGTAAAATCGAACGCGATCAGGTTGAAGATTATGCCCGGCGCAAAGGCTGGACCATGGACGAGGCGGAACGATGGCTTGCGCCGATTCTCAATTATCAGCGCGGCAAGTCTGCCAAGTCAGCGGCCTGATTACCATGCCAGTTCTTCGCCATTGTAATTCCAAAACCGGCCGGACCGTTCCGGCGTCAGCTCGGCAATGACTTTGCGCAAGCCGCTGGCGCTTTCTGCAGGTGAGATGTCTGCGCCCGAACCGCCCATATCGGTGCGCACCCATCCGGGATGAACCGGGATGGCCATAACGCCCTTATCCGCCAGCTCGGTTGCGGCAAGGGTGGTGATCATATTCACTGCCGCCTTGGACGAGCGATAGATGTAAGCCCCTTTCCCTTTGCGATCGATGGACCCCATGTAACTTGAGACGGTCATGATCTTTTTTTCCTCGCTTGCGGCAACGTTGTCCGCAAAAGCGGCGATCATGCGGAAGGGTCCCAGAGTGTTGGCTTCGAAACAGGCGCGCCATTGGTCGAAGTCCATGTCGCCAAGGCCTTGTTTTTTGCCGCCCATGACACCGGCATTGTTGATGACGTGGTCAATGGGCATGTCACCGAGATCGCTCTTTAAAGCGGCGACGCTTTCGTCTGACGTTACGTCCAGGGGGTGGATCGCCACATTGCCATGTGCCTCGGCAAGGGCGTGAAGGTCTGTTGCGTTATCGGGGTTGCGGCAACAAGCGATGACATTCACACCGTCTTCTGCATATTGCCGCGCGAATTCAAGGCCGATACCGCGATTGGCCCCCGTGATCAGAACATTGGTCATGAATGTCTCCTTATGACTTATCGAAGCCTCCGCCGCCGGGTGTTTCAATAGTGATTTGATCGCCCGCTTTCAGGTCAGCGCGATCTGCAAATTTGAGTTCCAGTTTAGTGCCATCGCGGCGCGTGACAATGGTGCGCCCCACCGCGCCGGGCGCACCGCCTTTGAGCCCGAACGGAGCGACGATGCGATGGCCGGACAGGATTGCCGCTTCCATATCCTCAAGGAAGGTCAGCGTGCGGGTTACGCCATCGCCGCCGTGATGGGCGCCCGCGCCGCCGCTTCCTTTGCGGATTGAAAAATTCTCCACGCGTACAGGAAAGCGCCACTCAAGCACTTCAGGATCCGTGAGCCGCGAATTGGTCATATGGGTGTGGACCGCGTCGGCTCCATCAAAGCCGGGGCCCGCGCCAGCGCCGCCGCAAATGGTTTCATAGTATTGGTATTGCTCAGTGCCAAAGGTCAGGTTGTTCATAGTGCCCTGGCTGGCGGCAACGATGCCCAAGGCACCAAACAGGCAGTCAACCACCGCTTGGCTGGTCTCCACATTGCCCGCCACCACGGCTGCCGATTTCGCGGGGTTTAACATGCAGCCTTCGGGCACAATCAAATGCAAGGGGATCAAGCACCCGGCGTTCAGGGGAATTTCATCATTGACCAGACACCGGAACACATAAAGCACCGCTGCACGCACAACAGGAAGCGGCGCATTATAATTTGTTGGAACTTGCGGTGAAGTGCCGGTGAAATCGATGGTCGCTTCCCGCGCCTTTTGGTCAACGGTAATTGCCACTTGGATTTGTGAGCCATCGTCCATGGCGTAGGTGAAGCTGCCGTCTTTGAGGGCGCTGATGGCGTGCCGGACCGCGGCTTCGGCGTTGGCTTGGACATGGCCCATATAAGCCTGGACCGTATCAAGCCCAAACAACTCCACCATGCGGCGAAGCTCCGCAACGCCTTTTTCGCAGGCCGCAACTTGAGCTTTCAGATCGGCGAGGTTTTGATCTGGGTTGCGCGCAGGGTAGGGCCCGCGGGTCAGCACAGCGCGCACTTCGTCTTCTAGGAAGATGCCGCCACGCACCAAAAGCATGCGATCGAGATGCGCGCCTTCTTCGTCGATTGTGCGCGAATGTGGCGGCATCGAGCCCGGCATAATGCCGCCCACATCGGCGTGGTGGCCTCGGGCGGCGGTGTAAAAAAGTAAATCCTTTCCTGTGTCATCAAACACCGGCGTCACCACCGTAATGTCAGGCAGGTGTGTACCGCCTTTATAGGGATCGTTCAGTACAAAGACATCGCCCGAGCGCATAGCATCACTATGTTGATCGATAATGGCGCGCACGCTATCGCCCATGGACCCCAGATGCACGGGCATGTGCGGGGCGTTGGCGACAAGCCCGCCGCCTGCGTCAAACACCGCGCAGGAAAAATCGAGGCGCTCTTTGATATTCACCGAGCTAGCGGTCTTTTCCAAGGTGACGCCCATCTGCTCGGCGATGGACATGAACAAATTGTTGAAGATCTCCAGCATGATGGGGTCGGCGCTGGTGCCGATGTGTTTGCGTGAGGGCAGGGGCGCGATGCGACTCATGCGGATGTGGCCGAGGTCCGTTACCACGGCGTGCCAGTCGGGCTCGACAGAAATGGTGGAATGCGGCTCGGCGATCAGGGCCGGTCCGGTGATTTCGTCCGCTGGCTGAAGATCGCCGCGCGAAAACAGCGGTGCCTCCGTCCAGGTCCCTTCGGAATAGAACTTCTCGATCGCACAGGGCTCAAGCATCCCCGATGTGCGCTTGGGCAGTTTGGTCTCCTCGCCTTTGTGGGCAAGGCCGATGGCTTCTACCGATAGCGCTTCAAGGATCAGCTCACGGTCAGGAGCGGCGAAGCCAAATTGAACCTCATGAGCGGCGGTAAAGCGCCTTTCTATCTCCTCAAGGCCGCCCGCATCCACAAGAAGGGCTGTGTCAGAGCCTGCGTATCTAATGTGTGCGCGTGGCATTAGCGTGATCTCGCCCGCGGCGATGTCTTGGCGTTTAACCTCGTCGCGCGCTTGGGCTTTTAGGGTCATGAACACCGCTTCCATTTCGCGCAACGCATCTTGATCGAGCACCCGCTCCACCGCGTGTTCACGCAAGGCGCGGATATCGGCAAGCCCCATGCCATAAGCCGACAAAAGCCCTGCTAGAGGGTGGATCAATATTTCAGTCATGCCCAGCTTATCGGCAACGCGCGCGGCGCATTGACCGCCCGCCCCACCGAAACAAGCGAGGGTATAGCGGGAAACGTCATAGCCGCGCGCGGTAGAGATTTTCTTGATCGCTTGGGCCATGCTTTCAATGGCGATCTCCAAACAACCATTTGCCACATCCGCCCAATCCTGGCCCAATTGTTTGGCCAGCTCTTCGAATTTGGCGTGCGCCACATTGCCGTTCATGTATTCGTCCGCATTCGGACCAAAAATCTTAGGTAGGAGCGATGGTTGAACCCGGCCCGTCACAAGGTTCGCATCGGTAACGGTCAATGGCCCGCCTCGTCCATAACAGGCAGGTCCCGGGTCTGCCCCCGCGGATTGGGGACCCACGCGCAAGCGCGTGCCGTCAAAGTGAATGATGGAACCGCCCCCGGCCGCGACTGTGTGGATCGCCAGCATGGGCGCGCGGATGCGCACCCCCGCAACTTCGCTTTCAAAGGTGCGCTCATATTCGCCGTTGTAATGGGAGACATCGGTGGAAGTGCCGCCCATATCAAAGCCGATAACCTGGCTCACGCCAGCGAGGGCGGCGGTTTTCACCATGCCGACAACACCGCCCGCGGGGCCGGAAAGGATCGCGTCCTTGCCTTGAAACAGGTCGGCGCGGGTTAGCCCGCCATTTGATTGCATGAAATAGAGTGGCGCATTGGCGGAGTGTGCGCCCGTCAATTCTCCTTTCACAAGATCGATATAGCGCCGCAGGATGGGAGAGAGATAGGCATCCGCCACCGTGGTGTCGCCGCGCCCAACGAATTTCATTAGCGGGCTTGCCTCGTGACTGACAGAAACCTGTGTAAAGCCTATTTCATGCGCGATGTCGGCCAATTGCTGCTCGTGGTCGTGAAAACGGTAGCCGTGGAGAAAGCAAATCGCCACCGCCTCGATGCCCTCGGCTTTGGCTTGGGCAAGGGCCAAGCGGGCGGCCTCAAGATCCAGCGCGCGCAGAACATCTCCCCGTGCGGACACCCTCTCGTCCACTTCAATGACGCGCTCATAGAGCTGCTGGGGCTTTTGAATATCGAGATCAAAAAGATATGGGCGGTTCTGATAGCCGATTGCTAATTGATCCCCGAACCCCTTTGTAGTGACGAAAACCGTCCGCGCGCCTTGGCGTTCCAGCAGCGCGTTGGTGGCGACGGTGGTGCCCATCTTCACTGCGCCAATCTGCTCAGGCGGAATTAAAGCGTCTGGCGTCAGGTTCAAAAGGCGGCGGATGCCCTCAGTGGCGGCGTCGGCGTATTGCCCAGGGCTGACAGAGAGCAGCTTTACGGTGCGAACGCCGCCGCCTGGCGCGCGCGCCACCACATCCGTGAACGTGCCGCCCCGGTCGATCCAGAAATCCCATTTGCCGTCAGCCATGAAGAAATTCAATCAAAACAAAGTGTCGTTTTCGCCTCGTATTCGACACCATCCTACATTATCTAGAGAGACATATGTCGATCTGGGGAAAAATTGCGGGCGTTGGATTAGGCGCCGCCTTGGGCGGCCCCATTGGCGCGTTGATTGGCCTGGCCGCCGGTCACGCCGTTGACCGGGGTGTTGACAGTGGCGGCATTGAAGGCCCGGTGCGCGGCCCCGAAGCCTCTGTCGCCTTCACCGTGGGGGTGATCGCCCTGGCTGCGAAAATGGCCAAGGCCGATGGCCAGGTCACCCGGTCCGAAGTTGATGCCTTCAAGACAATGTTTCAGGTGCCCCCGGCCGAGGTAAAGAACGTGGGCCGCATCTTTGATCTTGCGCGCCAGGATGTGGCGGGATTTGAATCCTATGCCAAGCAGATCGGGCGCATGTTTCGCGACCGCCCCAATGTGCTTGAGGATCTGCTCGACGGTCTTTTTCGCATTGCCATGGCTGACAGTGTTTTTCACCCAAGCGAAGAACAATTCCTGCGGCGGGTGGCAGAGATTTTCGGCTTCGCCGAGCACGACTTTTTGCGCATTAAGGCGAGCCATCTGGGCCCCGATATGGCTGATCCTTATACTGTGCTGGGGGTCGCCCACGACGCAACCGAGGAAGAGATTCGCAAAACCTATCGTCGCCTCGTGAAAGAAAACCACCCAGACACGCTCATCGCGCAGGGTGTTCCAGAAGAAATGATCCAATCTGCGACAGAAAAGATCGCATCGATCAATGTGGCCTATGACAATGTCGCCAAAGCGCGCGGGTTCAACTAAACTCCGGCTTTAACGCATCGGAGCTCGCCCGCGTGACCCCTCAACACCTTCTTCTTCTTATCGGCATCTCCATCGCTTGGGGCATGAATTTCGTTGTGGCAAAATTGGGCCTTTCGGAAATTCCGCCGCTGCTTTTTACAACACTAAGGTTTACGGTAATCGCGGTCTTACTGGTGCCCTTTTTGAAATGGGCGCCAGGTCAGATGCGAATCCTGCTAGTCATCGCGCTGACCGCGGGCGGCTTTCACTTCGCGCTCATGTTCGGGGGAATTGCCCTAACTGATGCATCGGTTGCCGCGGTGGTGGTACAGCTTAACGTGCCCTTTGCGACCTTCCTTTCAATTGTATTTCTGGGTGAGGTTGTGGGCTGGCAAAGATGGATCGGACTGGCGTTTGCCTTTGGCGGCGTAGCCTTCATCAGCTTTGACCCGCAAGTATTTTCCTACATCTTCGGCGTGATGTTGATGGCGGGTGGGGCGTTTTCCATGGCCGTTGCCATGATTTTCATGCGCCGCATCGAGGGTGTCGGCGCCATGCAGCTTCAGGCTTGGCTTGCGGTGATCAGCTTTCCGCTCGTTGGTGTTTTGTCATTGAGCTTCGAGAGTCGTCAGGTTGAAACTGTACTTGCCGCCCCCTTATGGGCATGGGGAACGGTTGCTTATTCCGCAATTATTGCCAGTATTTTCGGCCATGCGGGGATGTATTACTTGATCCAGCGCTATGAAGTGTCGCTGGTCGGCCCGCTTACACTTTTGGCGCCGGTGCTGGGGATTATTTTCAGTGTCTCGCTATTGGGGGAAGGGCTGACCTGGCGCATTGTGGTGGGGGCGCTTGTAACCCTGGCCGGCGTTGCAATCGTTGCCGCGCGGCAAAGTTCCGCGGCAGGCGAAGAGATCGAACCGATCTAGTAGCCTTCCCCAACGAAAGCCTTGTGCCCGGCGGGCATCCTCCGCATCATTGGGCCTCTCGCGTAACACTTATGCCAAGGCCATCGCCCCATGCCCATGCGCCCCGCGCACTTTTTATTCCTTGTGCTGATCAACTTGGTGTTTGCGCTGGCGATCATCACGGTGAAGTTTGGGTTTGAGGAAATTCCGCCCATCTTATTCACGACCTTACGCTTTTTGTTGTTGTCGGTGATCTTGATCCCATTTCTTGATATTCACCGCGGGCAAATGAGATACATTTTCATCATTGCCTTGGGGGCAGGGGGTCTTCAGTTCGCACTGTTTTATGGTGGCATCTATGTGACTGAGAATGTTTCGGCCGTTGTTATTGCCTCGGAACTGGGCATACCTTTCTCAACAGTTCTGGGCATGGTATTCTTGCATGAGGATGTGGGTTGGCGCCGTTGGGCGGGCATGTTGCTGGCTTTTGGCGGGGTGATGGTCATTACCTTCGATCCGGCCGCCTTTTCATATCTTGACGGTATGATTTTCGGCGCAATGGCTGCGGTATCAGGGTCCATTGCCTCGATATTCATGCGCCTTGTGAAAGACATCAAACCCTTCGAGATGCAGGCCTGGATCGTGATGATTTCCTGGCCGCCGCTTTTGCTTTTGTCCCTAACCGTCGAGCAGGACATTCCAACCATTCTTGCCAATGTCACATGGGTGGGGTGGGGCGCCGTGGCATTTGCTGCCCTGGTCTCAAATCTTTTCGCCCATGCGGGGATGTTTTACCTTCTGCAACGTTATGAAGTGAGCTTCATTGCGCCGCTGACCCTGATGGCGCCGATCTTTACCATCATCCTGAGCGTGGCCTTTCTGGGCGACGCCTTCACCTTGCGCATGTTCATTGGCGCAGCAGTGACGACAATCGGCGTTCTTATCATCACCTTGCGGCGTCCGGCCGAAGCTGTGCGGGTTGAGGAAGTCAGCCACTAGCGTTACAAGGTCGCCATGGAAATCATCAAGCGTCCTTCGCCAAATTTTGACGACCGCAAGCGCCCCATCGACATGCTGCTTTTGCATTACACCGGCATGCCAACGGGAGAGGAGGCGATGGCCCGCCTGTGCGACGCGCAAGCCAAAGTATCGGCCCATTATACGGTCGAAGAAGACGGGCGCATTTTTGCTCATGTGGCCGAAGACGCCCGCGCCTGGCACGCTGGTGTTTCCTGCTGGAAGGGCGAGGGAGATGTGAACTCCCGCGCCATCGGGATCGAAATCGTCAATCCCGGGCATGAGTTCGGCTATCGCAATTTCCCCGCTGTGCAAATTGAAAGCGTGATCGCGCTGTCCAAAGACATATTGTCTCGGCACAGCATTCACCCCGCCCATGTGCTGGGCCATTCAGATGTGGCGCCGGGCCGGAAGGAAGACCCCGGCGAGCTTTTCCCCTGGCGGCATTTGGCCGAAAATGGGATCGGCCTGTGGGCCAGTGCGCAGGAAAGCGGCGCGAACCTCATCGGTGAACATTCGCCGGTGGAGGCGGTGCGCGAACTTCAGGAACTGCTTGCCAGTTTCGGCTATTGCATTGACGTCGACGGTCAATATGGTGAGGCCACACGGAAGGTCGTTACGGCTTTCCAGCGCCACTTCAACCCCGGCGATATCGGTACGGCGGATGAAGGCTTCGGCGATGGGCAGATGATTACAGTACTAAAACAATTGAATGAGATGTCATGAGTAAGTTCATTCCCGGCATGGAGTTGGCCGAAGGCTTTTACCACGATGTAGTGGGGCCGCTTTTGGGGGAGCGCTACCCCGAACTTAAATATGCGGCGGGTCTGATGGGCGGCGGCTCGGACGTGCTTGGTTTTGACACCGAAGATTCAATGGACCACGACTGGGGTCCGCGCATGCAACTGGTATTACCGGACGGAAGTAACACGAGGCTTGAAGGTGAGATTCGCGAATATCTCAGTCAGAATTTGCCCTTTGAATATCGCGGGTTTTCGACCAATTTTTATTCCAAGCCCAATGAGAAGCGCGTCAAATTGATGGCGCACGCCACATCCTATCCCGTAAATCATCTGATCGAGATATCCACCCTCAGTGAATATGCCAAGCGCCGCATCGGCGTGACGGCATTGGAACCGCTTACTGAGCGGGAATGGCTCAGCATTACGCAAGTCAGACTTTTGGAAGCCGTCGGGGGTAAAGTATTCCACGACGAAGCGGGCCTTAATGATCTGCGCGCGCGCATTTCCTGGTACCCCAAAGAGATATGGATTTTTCTGATGGGTTGTTTGTGGTGGCGCTTCCGCCGTTGGGAACGCTCCATGGGTCATGCTGGCGTGGTCGGAGACGATTTGGGCGCAACCGTTCTTGCCGCGCGGGTTGGGCGGGACATCATGCGCTTGGCGTTCATGATGGAAAAAACATATGCACCTTATTCAAAATGGTTTGGATCGTCATTTGGTCGTTTGTCTTGTGCGCCAACGCTTGGGCCGCAACTAGAAGACTTGATGCATGCGCAAACGCGTCAGGCGCGCGATGATGCCTATGCGCGGGTCGGTGCAACGCTTGGCACCATGCATAACGATCTGGGACTGACCCATTACAAAGAACCGCGCAATAAGCAGGCGAGCAAACGTCCTTTTCGCATTATGTTCAGTGACAAGTTCTCGCGCGGTCTTTTTGCCTATGTTGAATCATCCTATCTGAGCGGGCTTTTTCATCGCGGGATCACGGGCAATATTGACTTGATTACCGATAATATCGACGTGGCGCTTTCGGCGAGCCTCGACGGCAAAGTCCTGGACCTGTTTGAGCCCCAGGACGGCGAAGAAGTGGGGCGCCCTGACCCGGGCACTTGAATTTAGCCTCTAAACCAACGACATTAGCGCCGGTGCCAGATGGCCGGATGGCCGCGCTCCGCTTTGGCGGGGTGAGGAAAGTCCGGGCTCCATGGAAACACGGTGCCGGGTAACCCCCGGCGAGAGCGATCTCAGGGATAGTGCCACAGAAAGTAAACCGCCTGACATGTCAGGTAAGGGTGAAAGGGTGCGGTAAGAGCGCACCGCGTTTCTGGTAACAGGAACGGCACGGCAAACCCCACCGGGAGCAAGACCAAGTAGGGACCCGCCGCGAATTTATTCGTGAGCCCCGTTTCCGGGGTGTGGTCCGGGTGTGTCGCGCGAGGCGTCTGGCAACAGGCGTCCCAGATGAATGGCCATCATCCCTTCGGGGATACAGAACCCGGCTTACAGGCCATCTGGCACCAAATTTCAGGCATTCTTTGGGTCTGATTGTTCCTGCACGGATGAAGTGCTTTCCATCGCCCGCGCATTGTGTTCCGCCACTTCGCGGATAATGGCGCGCAGGCGCAGGCGCCCTAAAATATCGTTGGATAATATGATCCCGGCTTCGGCAAGGCTGGTGGCGTCCCCCGCATCGGTGTCCGTGGGTAGGCGGGCAAAAAAGTTTTCCACATCCTGCGCGGCAAGGCCGTTGGCCGTTTCCACAAAGCGCGTCAGTTCAGTGACGGAATAGCCGATCTCCTCCGTAAAGCCCGCATCCTTCATTTGCCCCCACAGGCCGACAATGTCCGCGTCCTGCTTGGACATGGTGCCGCCCACCGCAATGGAGATAAGCCCAATGCGGTCCATCTCCTCGATTTCCTTAAGGGTGATGCCACTGGCCTCAGACACATGGCTCAGCGCCACCGGCTGGCGTGATTGTTCGTCGCCAAAACGCGCGGAAAGCAAAAACTCAAGGCCCAGCAGGGAGGGAAGCTGTTCGGCGTCAAGCTCGCCCACACCGTCGTCCAGCATGTCTTTGATTTTGGCCAGCGGCAAAAAGCGTTCGTGCTGTAGCCGCTTGATCAGGCTGACGCGCCGCACGTGGGTATCGTCATAAACCGCCACATTCCGCTTGGGCCGCTCGGGTTCGCTGAGCAGGCCTTCGCGGATGTAGTAACGGATGGTTTCCCGCCCGACGCCCGTGCGGGTCTCGAGCTCTTTCATTTTCATCGGGCTACTTCTTGGGATGCAGAACCACCGGCAGGTCCACAAAGCCCATGACAAAGTTGGACTGCAGCCGCTCGGGCTCGCCCACCACTTCGACAAAATCAAAGCGCTTCATGATTTCTTCCCACAGGATCTTGAGCTGCATTTCCGCAACCCGGTTGCCCATGCAGCGGTGGATGCCAAAGCCAAAGGCAATGTGGTGACGCGCTTTTTCCCGGTCGATCAAAAAGTCGTTGGCGCGGTCGATCTCGGTCTCATCGCGGTTGCCCGAGATATACCACATCACCACCTTGTCGCCTTTCTTGATCTGCTTGCCGCCAAGCTCGGTATCTTGCGTGGCCACGCGGCGCATGTGCGCAAGGGGCGTTTGCCAGCGAATGATTTCCGAGACCATGTTGGGAATGACCGAAGGATCAGCCCGCAGCTTGTCATATTCCTTTGGGTGTTGATTAAGCGCCAGCACCCCGCCGGAAATGGAATTCCGCGTGGTGTCATTGCCGCCGACGATAAGCAGGATCAGATTGCCCAGGTATTCGAGCGGGTTCTTCACCATTTCCTTCGTTTCAGGATTGTTGGCGAGCAGGGAGACAAAATCCATTTTCGGTTTATCGCCCTGGTCCGTGCGCTGTTCCCATAATTTGACAAAGTAGTCATAGCATTCCCACAGGATGCGCTTGCGCTCTTCTTCTTCCATGTAGTTGTTGCCCACCTGATCGGTGGTGGTGGCCACGTCGGACCAATGGGTCAAGAGCCGCCGATCTTCAAAGGGAAAATCAAACAGCGTGGCCAGCATCTGCGTGGTCAACTCAATAGAGACCTTGTCCACCCAGTTGAATTTTTCACCTATGGGCAGGCTGTCCAAAATATTGCAAACCCGTTCGCGGATCATGGGTTCAAGCACGATCAGATTTGCCGGCGCCGCGGTGGGGGCCACGATCTTGCGCTGAACGTCGTGTTTGGGCGGGTCCATGGCGATAAACATGGGCAGGGTGAAATCTTCCGGCGGATCACCGATCACGATGGACGGTTCGGAAGAAAACACCTGGTGGTTTGTGTCCACGGCAAGGATGTCTTTGAACTTGGTCACGTTCCAAAAGCGACCGAACTCTTCGTTCTCGCTTAGGTGAACCGGATCTTCCTTGCGAAGGCGTTCGAAATAGGCCCAATGTTTTTGATGCTCGAACAGGCGGCCATCGCTGGGGTCCAGTTCTTCGATGGGGGTGGCGTAGGGGTCAGGCAATTCGCTGGGATCGAAAGTTTCTGCGACACTCATTTCAAGTCTCCTTCGCCTGGAGGCGATCAGTGTTGAGATACGGGCAGGCGCACAATCAGCCCGTCCAATTCATCGGTGACTTCTATCTGGCATGACAGCCGGCTTTCCGGTTTCACGTCCTCGGCAAAATCAAGCATGCTTTCTTCCATTGCATCCTTCTCGCCGGTCTTGTTCAAAAACGCTTCGTCCACATACAGATGACAAGTCGCGCAAGCGCAGGCACCGCCACAGTCCGCATCGATGCCGGGAACCATATTCTTGACCGCGCCTTCCATGATGCTCAGGCCGCTTTGGACCTCGACCACATGTTCCTTGCCAGTATGTTCGATGTAAGTGATCCGGGCCATTCCTCGTTCCCTCAAATTTGAGATTTGCTATCGCAATAAAATTGCGTAGTGAAACTACGTACTTGGCAGTGTGAGAGCGGGCTGACAGTTAGTCAAGCGGCAAGATTTAACCCCGCCTTAACCAAATAGGTTCGTCCTGACACAGAATCCGTGGCCCGCCTCTTATCCACAGGGATCCGGCCCAACATGCCCCTATCCAGGGGACTTGAGGGCAGGGCGCAAAGCCGCAGATTTATTGATGTTTTTCAACATCATCTCGTTGACTCCCATGAAATCCCATGATATCCCATGACAGTCCGCTAAGGTCATACGGGCGGTCCACAGGGGTCATTCAGGCCAGTTCGGCATTTCCCCATCAGGACAGACAGGTTTAGTCGGCAGTTTCGCGGTGGGACGTGGATACTGCTTTTTGGGGAGGGAGCTGTGCCGCAAAGACGGGCACAACATCGGGACCCACTTGTTGGGAACTATGGGGTCAGACCAGAAGCGCTTCCTCGAGAGGGGGGCCGCTAATGCGTCCGTTCCTTTCCACCTACACAAACAAAGTCGATGCCAAGGGGCGCATCTCCATTCCAGCACGCTTCCGGCAGGTGGTCGCCGACGGCGATTTTCCAGGCGTCGTCATCTTCCCTTCCTTTACCGCACCCTGCCTTGAAGGGGTCACCATGCAGCGCATGGAAGAGCTCGCCGAAATGATCGACGCCGAGTTTGAACCCTTTGATGAAACCTACGGTGCCTTTGCTCATTCGATACTAGCGGATTCCTATGAGCTGACATTTGACGGCGATGGCCGCGTTCTGGTTCCCGAAGAACTTCTTGACCATGCACATATTGGCGAACACGCAACCTTTGTCGGCCTGGGCAAGCGCTTCCAAATGTGGGAGCCCTCCATGTATGCCCGCCAGCGCGAGGAAGCGCGTGGGCTTGCATCTGAACGGCGGGCGCTGCTGCACTCAGGTGGGCGTCGTAAACTGCCGGGGGGTGATGAATGAGCGACCCCCACCTCTCGGTCATGCTGAATGAAGTTCTCCAAGCGCTTGCACCGCAAAAGGGTGAGCGCTTTGTCGACGGAACCTTTGGCGCGGGGGGCTATGCCAAGGCAATTCTTAGCGCTGCCGATTGCCAGGTTCTCGGTATTGATCGCGACCCCACGGCGATTGCGCGGGGCGAGGAAATGGCAGCGGGGTTTGGTGATCGCCTGACAATGGCGCTCGGTAATTTCGGCGATTTGGATCTTTTAGCGGAAGCCGCGAATTTTGCGCCGGTCGATGGCATCGCTCTTGACCTTGGTGTCTCGTCCATGCAGTTCGATGAAGGTGATCGCGGCTTTTCGTTCAGCCATGATGGCCCATTGGACATGCGCATGGGGGGCGAGGTGCAAGGCGGATTAACCGCGGCGGACATCATCAACAATTATGAGGTATCGGACCTCGTCCGTATCCTGAAGAAATACGGCGAAGAAAAGCGCGCGCGCTCGGTGGTGCGAGCGATTGACGCCGCGCGCAAAATTGCGCCCATCACACGCACGAAACAGCTTGCGGATATAATCGTGCAGGCCATTGGCAGCCGCGGCAAGCCGGACCGCATTCACCCGGCGACGCGCACCTTTCAGGCCTTGCGCATCGCGGTAAATGATGAACTGGGCGAACTTGAACGCGGCCTTTTGGCAGCGGAACGCGCCTTGGGTGCAAATGGGCGGCTTGCCGTCGTTTCTTTCCATTCTCTTGAAGACCGGATTGTAAAACAATTTCTGATCGATCGTAGCGGCGCACGGCCCCATGCTTCGCGGCACCTGCCAGACCTTCCCGCAGGCCCGGCGCCGACATTTGAGCTTTTGTTCAAAGGCGCGGACACCCCGACCGAGGACGAACTCGCGCAAAACCCACGTTCCCGTTCAGCGCGGCTGCGCGCCGCGCGGCGCACCGAAGCGCCGGCGTGGACCGACGTGCCTAACGCGGAAAGGGACCGCGCATGACAACGGTTCTCAACTATGGGCTGATCGCGCTTATGTTCATTGCTTGGATTGGGCTTTTCACTGTGAAGGATGCGGCACGCGATACCGCCGCGCGCGCGTCGGAACTTGGACATCAGATCGCACGGGAAGAAGAGCGCATTGAAACTCTGATGACCGATTGGGCGATTTTAAATGAGCCTGGCTACTTGCAGGACCTTGCCCAAATCCACTTGGGGCTTGAAGCCACAAGCTCAAATCAGATTGTGACCATGAGCGCGCTGCCGCCGGTGCCTTTGACAGATACTCAAGACCCCACGACGGGCACGTTCCTTGCCTCTGCGCGGAACTATCAGCAAATCCCCAGCGCGCAAGCGCCGCGTGTAGATCCCTATACAGATTGGGCCCGTCCCGCGTTGCGCCCCCAAGGGGGAAGGTAGGCCCATGGCGATCACCGAAACAGTATCAGCCAAACCGCGTTGGGCGGGACGCGGCGCGGAATACTTTGAAAATCAAGCCCTGGGCCACGCGCGCATGCGTCTTGGTCTGCTGACCATGTGCGTCTTTGCTGCCTTTACCACCGTGGGCCTGCGCCTCGCTGATATCTCAATTGCTGCACAAGCCAATGTGGAGCGGCCAGCCGTCTCTGTGGTGGAACGGGCCCGTCACCGGGCGGAATTGGTGGACCGACGTGGGAACCTGTTGGCGCGGAATGTGGAGATTGTATCCCTTGGCGCGGACCCGCGTGACGTATGGGACCCGGTGGATGCGGCAAATCGCATGTTATCATATATTCCGGATGCGGATGAAGATACGCTCGTGCGCCGGCTTTCTTCGGATCGCCATTTTGTTTGGCTGCAACGGCGGGTGACGTCGCAACAGCATTACGACATTCACAATCTTGGTCTTGGCGGCATTCAATTCGTCGAAGAGCAGCGGCGGGTCTATCCCCACCGCAACACGTTCTCCCATCTTGTGGGCTATTCAAATGTGGATGGCGAAGGGCTTTCCGGTCTTGAGCTGGGGCTTAATGATCTGCTTCAATCGCAGGACGAACCCGTCGCGCTGTCGATTGATCTGCGGGTTCAGCATGCGCTCAGGGACGAACTTTCTTCAGCCATGGAAGAATTTGGCGCGCTGGCTGCGGCGGGCGTCGTCATGAACGTGAACACCGGTGAAGTGCTTGCCCTGGTGTCGCTTCCGGATTTTGACCCCCATGACCCGACGAGCGGAGGCGCAGAGGCGCGGCTGAACCGCGTCACCGGCGGGGTCTATGAACTTGGTTCAGTGATCAAGCCGCTCACCATCGCCCAGGCGCTTGAGCTCGATCTGGTAACGCCTGACACCATGTTCGATGTCAGCCAACCGCTCAATGTCGCAGGGCATTACATTCGCGATTTTCACCGCATTGAAGAACCCATTCCCGTGCGCGAAATTTTAGGCGAATCCTCAAACATCGGCACCGCCGAGATTGCCGCTCTGATCGGCCGCGAACGGCAACAGGACTTTTTGCGCGATCTTGGTTTCTTTGATCAGCAATCCATGGAAATGCCCGGCGCGGCGCATCCGCTTGTTCCCCAAAACTGGGGGCCCTTGGAAACTGCAACAATTTCGTTCGGACACGGACTTTCAGTGACGCCGCTGCACCTGACGACCGCCATCGCTGCGCTTGTAAATGGTGGGTTTATGATCGAGCCCACATTTACGCGGTATGAGTCTGGGACCCGGATAAATCGCCGCCGCGTCCTCAGCGAGGAAACTTCATTTGAGATGCGCGAGCTTCTACGCAACGTAGTGAGCGAAGGCACGGGCGGCAACGCCGACGTACCAGGCTATGAAGTTGCGGGCAAGACCGGCACGTCGGAAAAGCCGAGTTCAGGCGGCGGTTACGACCGCGACCGGCTGCTTTCGTCCTTTGTGGGAACCTTTCCCGCTTCCAATCCTGAGTTGGTGGTGTTTGCCATGTTGGATGAACCACGCGCCACCGACGAGACCTACGGGTTTGCGACCGGGGGCTGGACCGTTGCTCCGGCGGTGGGCCGTATCATTGAACGAATTGCACCGCTTACCGGCGTTATGCCGGTGGACATGGAGACGCGGTCGGAACTTGTTGCTGCAGAAGGCGAACAACTCGCCACGCTCTCGCCGCAATAAAAGGGCTAATGAGGCGCCATGCGGCTAAGGGAACTCGCAAGCGGAATTGACGGGGTGGACGTCCGGTTCGGCAACGATCCGGCGCGCGGCGATGAACGCGTGACAGGGTTGAGCGCCGATAGCATGGACATTGCGCCCGGCTTTGTGTTTGCGGCCATCGCAGGCACGCTGGAAGATGGCGCAAAATATATCTCCGATGCGATAGAGGCCGGCGCGGTTGCCCTTTTGGTAACGCCCGATGTGGCGGCTTCGCTGGACAAGAAAATGCCGCTTCTCGTTTCAGAAAACCCGCGCGCCGCGTTGGCTCATCTGGCAGCTAGGTTTTGCCCAACGCAGCCGGATGTGATCTGCGCTGTAACCGGCACCAATGGCAAAACCTCCGTCGCTTCATTCCTGCGCCAGATCTGGAAAGCGAGCGGAAAGAAATCTGCGAGCATGGGAACGCTCGGCGTCGTCACGGACGAAGGCAGCACGCCGCTCGGCCACACCACGCCTGATCCGGTTAAGGTCCACCAAACATTGAGCCGCCTTGCTCAAGCGGGCGTGACCCACCTTGTGCTCGAAGCATCCAGTCATGGTCTTGCCCAGCACCGGCTTGATGGGGTGAAGGTTGCCGCCGGGGCCTTTACCAATCTCAGCCGAGATCACCTTGATTATCATGAAAGCTTTGAGGATTATCTGGCGGCCAAAATGCGGCTCTTTACCGAGGTCATTCGGAAAGACGGTGCGGCGGTGCTAAACGCGGACTCTGAATGCTTTGCGGCGGTGCGCGATGCGGCAACTGCGCGCGGTTTAAGTGTCATGAGCGTTGGCGTGAGCGGCACGGACATTTATATTGATCAGGTCGGACCGACCGCCAACGGCCTCATGCTCGCACTTACATATGGCGGCAAAAAGCACGATCTTTCATTACCGCTGGTTGGTGCCTTTCAAGCGTCAAATGCGCTTATGGCGGCGGGGCTTGCCATAGCAACGGGCACGCCGCCGGAACAAGCCTTCGAAGCGCTCGAGCATCTTGTGGGCGCCGAAGGGCGCATGGACCGCGTTGCGGCGCTTCCAAATGGCGCTGCGGTGTTCGTTGATTACGCCCACACGCCAGATGCGTTAGCGACAGCTCTTGGCGCGCTTCGTCCGCATACAGAAGGGCGGCTGCATGTGGTCATTGGTGCGGGCGGGGATCGCGACAGGGGTAAGCGCCCGCAAATGGGAAAAAGTGCAAGCGAGTTTGCTGACGTTGTGATTGTTACCGACGATAACCCGCGAAATGAAGACCCCGCTACCATCCGCGCCGAAATCCTTGGCGCCGCGCCAGGCGCACAAGAAATTGCTGACCGCCGCGCTGCAATTGATGCGGCCCTTGGCGGGCTTGAGCCGGGCGACGTGCTGCTGGTAGCAGGCAAAGGCCACGAAAGTGGGCAATCGGCGAAGGGGGTCACAGAGCCTTTCAAGGATACCGATGTGATCCGCGAGCTCATGACAGAAGGCGCCCGGTCATGAGCGACCTTTGGACCGCACAGGAAGCTGCGAAAGCCACAGGCGGGGCGCTTTCCGGCGCGAGGGATTGGGCAGCCACCGGTGTCACATTCGATAGCCGCGAAGTTATGCCCGGCGATCTATTTGTAGCTCTCAAGGGCGCCCGCGACGGCCATGAATTTGTAGCAGAATCCCTCAAGAAAGGCGCTGTGGCGGCGATGGTCTCAAAGCCTCCCGCCAATCTGCCAAAGGACGCCAACGTCCTTGCCGTTGATGATACTTTGCGCGGACTTGAAGCGATGGGGTCGGCGCGGCGCGCCCAGGTGGCGGCCCAAATCTGTGCGGTAACCGGCAGCGCGGGCAAGACCAGCACCAAGGAAGCGCTGCGGCGATGTCTCATGCCGTCCGGCATCGTTCATGCCTCGGTCAAGTCCTTCAACAATCGTCTGGGTGTGCCGCTAACCCTGGCGCGCATGCCGAAAGCAACAGAGTTCGGTGTGTTTGAAGTTGGTATGAACCACCCCGGCGAGATTACACCGTTGACAAAAATGGTGCGCCCTCATGTGGCCATCGTGACAACTGTGCAGCCCGTGCATCTTGAGTTTTTCAAATCGGTTGAAGATATCGCTGACGCCAAGGGCGAAATTTTTACGGGGATTGAGCCCGGCGGCACCGCCATCATAAATCGCGACAGTGCGCATTATGATCGTTTGCGTGAGCACGCGGTCCGCACTGGTGCCAATGCAATTTGGGGTTTTGGCGAAGCGCCGGGGGCAGAGCTTCGCTTGAAAGAAGTAGCGCTCGGCCCTGATGGCTCGTCGGTTTCAGCTGAGATCCTGGGCACGCCGGTTACCTACAAAGTCGGCGCGCCGGGGCGGCATTTGGTGATGAACTCCCTTGCCGTGATGGGGGCTGTCAAAGCCATGGGCGGCGATCTCGCCTTGGCGGGCCTTGAATATGCCAAGTTGGAAGCCTCCGAGGGCCGGGGTCGCCGTCATCAAGTCGTATTGGCCGATGGTGTGCTGACTGTGGTGGATGAAAGCTACAACGCAAACCCCGCGTCCATGCAGGCGGCGATTGAAACTCTGGCAGACGCCAAGCCAGGAAAAAGAGGGCGGCGCATTGCCGTGCTGGGCGACATGTTGGAGCTCGGGCCAGATAGCCCCGCCTTCCATGCCGGTCTTGCCAAGCCGCTCGATCAGGCGGGGATTGATGTCGTGTTCTGCGCAGGGCCTTTCATGGCGCGCCTTTGGGATTCTTTGCCCGATGCGCGACGCGGTCTTTATGGACAAAGCTCAGCCGATATTCTTGAAGCGGTCGTGGCTGAAATGCGCAGCGGCGACGTTGTCATGGTCAAGGGCTCGCTCGGCAGCAAAATGCGGCCTATTGTTGATGCGTTGCTGGCACGCGGTCTAACGAAAAACGACGATTAGGGGACGAAATGCTTTATCACCTGCTTTATCCGCTGGCGGATCAATACTCGTTTTTTAACGTCTTTCAGTATTTGACGTTTCGCACCGGCGGAGCGGTGATGACAGCGCTTTTTGTTAGTTTCGTCTTCGGCCCGCGATTCATTGCCTGGCTCAAATCAAAGCAGGCCGAAGGCCAACCGATCCGCGAGGACGGCCCCGAAGGGCATATCCTGACCAAGAAAGGCACGCCCACTATGGGCGGCTTTCTAATTCTACTGTCGGTGACATTTGCGACGCTGTTGTGGGCGGATCTGACGAATGAGTATGTCTGGGCCGTGCTTTTAGTCACCATTGGTTTTGGTTCCATCGGCTTTATCGATGATTTTCGCAAAGTGACGCAGCGCTCGTCCGATGGGCTCTCGGGCCGCATTAAGCTGGTATTGCAATTTGCCATCGCCTTTGGCGCCGTGCTTTGGATCATGGGGATCGGCCCCAATGAATTACGCGGCGATGTGGCCGTTCCTTTCTTTAAGGATCTGCTGATCCATCTTGGCTGGTTCTACCTCGCCTTTGGCGCCTTTGTGATTGTGGGCGCGTCGAACTCTGTGAACCTCACCGATGGTCTTGATGGGCTTGCCATCGTGCCAGTGATGATTGCGGCGTCGTGCTTTGGCCTAATCGCTTATCTGGTCGGGAACGCGGTCTTTTCAGATTATCTGCAACTTCATTTTGTGCTGGGCACGGGCGAACTTGCCATTTTCTGCGGCGCCCTACTGGGCGCGGGGCTGGGCTTTCTTTGGTACAACGCACCGCCCGCCATGGTGTTTATGGGGGACACAGGATCCTTGTCCCTCGGGGGTGCGCTTGGCGCCATTGCTGTGGCGACACGGCACGAGATTGTGCTCGGTATCATTGGCGGGCTCTTTGTTCTGGAAGCGGTTTCAGTCATGATCCAGGTGGCGAGCTTTAAGCTGACCGGCAGACGCGTCTTCCGCATGGCGCCCATCCATCATCACTTCGAACAATTGGGCTGGAAGGAGCAGACCATCGTGATCCGCTTTTGGATTATCGCAGTGGTCCTTGCGATGATCGGTCTTGCGACACTGAAACTCAGGTAGGTCCATGATCCTGCTGCCGCACATGAAAGGGAAAGCGCTTGCCGTTCTTGGCCTTGGCCGGACGGGGCTTTCCGCTGTGCACAGCCTGAACGCCAGCGGGGCGCGCGCGCTTGCGTGGGACGATGATGAGGCGGCGCGGACGAGCCTTGAAAAAGAAACCGGCGTGGCGGCAATACCGCCGGCTGAATGGCAATGGGATGGAATTGCCGCGCTGGTGCTCAGCCCTGGCATTCCCTTTACGCACCCTGAGCCCCATGTGTTGGTAGTCCAAGCGCAAGCTGCAAATGTCCCCGTACTGAGTGATGTTGAGCTGTTCCTTGCTACGCTAGGCGAGAAAGGCAGCCGCGCTGCGCCAGTTATTGCGGTCACCGGCACCAATGGCAAATCCACGACCTGTGCGCTGCTCCACCACATTCTCAATCGTGCGGGATTTACAGCCCAGCTTGGCGGCAATATCGGCAAGCCGGTGCTCGAACTTGATCCCCCCGGATTGCGCCCGGCCTATGTGCTTGAAGTGTCGAGCTATCAGATTGATCTAACCCCCTCGCTTGCGCCGGAAGTGGGGGTGCTGCTCAATATCACGCCGGACCATCTTGAACGTCACGGTGGGCTTGAAGGGTACGCCGCGGCAAAGCGCCGGCTTTTTGATGGTCAGCACCCTGAAGATGTGGCCATTGCCGGTTTGGATGATGCCCCGTCAGCGGATATTTGCGCCGACCTGAAATTGCGCCACCGCGAAGGCAAAGGCGCGTCCGTGGTGCCAATGGCCGTGGGGCGTGCTCTGGGGCGCGGGGTTTATGTTGCCAACGGGCGGCTTGTGGATGCCAATGCGGACCCGGCTGTGGAAGTTGCCGATTTGACGGAACTGCCGGCCTTGCGTGGCGCTCATAACTGGCAAAACGCGGCGGCGGCCTATGCGGCGGCGCGCGGGATCGGCGCCCGCCCGGGCGAAATAGCCGACGCCCTTGCAAGTTTCCCCGGCTTGGCCCATCGCCAGGAATTGGCAGCGCAAGTTGGCAATGTTCTTTTCGTAAACGATTCAAAGGCCACCAATGCCGATGCCGCGGCAAAGGCACTTTCGGCTTATGACAATATTTATTGGATAGCTGGCGGCGAAGCGAAAGATGGCGGACTGGCAAGCCTCATGGAGGCACTGGGCCAGGTGCGCAAGGCTTACCTAATCGGCGCGGCGGCGGCAGAATTTGCCCAAGCTCTTGAAGGCAAAGTCGAAACCACTCTTTCCAAGACCCTTGACGTGGCAGTGCGGCAGGCAACGCAGGATGCCGCGACAAGCGGGAAAGATAGCGTAGTGCTTCTGTCGCCCGCTTGCGCCTCATTTGATCAGTTTACAGATTATGAAGCGCGGGGCGCGGCGTTTTGTGCCCTGGCGCGGGAATTGGCCCATGCAGCGCAGTCAGAAAAGGCTGTGCAATGAAAGCTTATGCGCGCTCCGACCGACGGCCCATTACAGAATGGTGGCGCACCATTGACCGCGTTACGGTTCTCGCCATTGTAGGGCTGGCCATCTTCGGCATGTTTGTTTCTGTGGCCACAGGCAGCGCGACGGAAAGCCGGGGCGGGCCCGATGCGATTTACTTTTTCGGGCGGCATATTCTTTATACGCTGCTGGCGCTTGGGGTCTTGCTGTTGCTGTCCATGCGCTCGGTGCGCGAAGTGCGCAATATGGCGGCCGTGCTTTATGTGGGTGCGCTAATCGCGCTGGTGCTGACCTTACTCATTGGCCCTGAAATTAACGGGGCGCAACGCTGGCTGCGCATGGGCCTGTTTTCTGTGCAGCCGTCTGAATTTCTGAAACCCGCATTTGTGGTGTTGGTGGCGTGGTCATTGTCCGAGGGCAATCGTATTCCAGGTTTCCCGGGCCGCTCCTTGTCATTGCTCTTGCTGGGGGCGCCCATGTTTTTGTTTCTGTTGCAGCCCGATGTGGGGCAAACCCTTTTGATGACCGCGGTCTGGGGCGCGCTTTTGTTTGCTGCCGGACTGCCTTGGGGTTGGACCATCGGCCTTGCGGTGATGGCGGGGATGATGCTTGCCACCGCTTATATGGTTTTCCCTCATGTGGCACAGCGGATTGATCTTTATGTCATGGGATCGGACGCCGGCCGGACGCAAGTGGATTTCGCGCTTGAGGCCTTGCGCAATGGCGGCTTTATCGGCGTGGGGCCCGGCGAAGGCACAGTGAAAACATCCGTGCCTGACGCCCACACAGACTTTGCATTTGCGGTCATGGGCGAAGAACTCGGCCTTTGGGCCTGCATGGCTGTGGCGGCATTGTTTCTTGCCATTGTCGCGCGCGGGATGATGCGGGCGCTGGCGGCGCAAGATCATTTTGTGCAATTGGCGACGGCGGGCTTGTTTTTGTTATTCGGCATGCAGGCGTTCATCAATATGGGCGTTAATTTGGGAATACTGCCCGCAACGGGGATGACCCTGCCATTTATTTCTTACGGTGGATCATCGCTTGTGGCGACGGGGATCGCGCTGGGTTTTGCTTTGGCCTTGGGCCGAAAGCGCGCAGGGAGAACCTATGGCCGGGTCTAACAAAAACGTCATTGTGCTGGGAGCGGGCGGCAGTGGAGGTCACATCTTTCCCGCCCAGGCGCTGGCCGATGAATTGGCGCGGCGCGGGTATGAAACGGTGCTGATCACGGATGATCGGGGGCGTGCCTATACGGATAAATTCCCCTCAACGCGGATGGAGATCGTCCGTGCGGCAACATTTGCAGGACGCAATCCCTTCAAGCGTCTTCAGGCGGCGTTTCAGATCCTCGGAGGGATCTGGCGTGCTTGGCGGATTTTGGGTGAGGTCAAACCCAAAGTAGCCGTCGGCTTTGGCGGTTATTCTTCATTTCCGACCATGGTGGCGGCAAAGCTGCGCCGGGTGCCCACGGCGCTCCATGACCCCAACGCGGTTTTGGGCCGTGTGAACAAGCTTCTTGCGGGTCATGTGGATCTCATTGGCGCGGCGTTTGAAAACATGCAGGGCCTCTCTCCGGCTGCGGCCAAGCGCGTTCATCTGGTGGGTAATCCCTTGCGCGATGAAGTGATTGCCGCACGCGAGGTGCCCTACATTCCGCCGGGGGATGATGGCCCTATCAAGCTGCTCGTATTTGGCGGCAGTCAGGGCGCCGCGGTCTTTGCCGATTTGGTTACCAAGGCGGTCGAGCAGTTGCCCGAGGTGATGAAAGCCCGTCTTCAGGTTTCACTTCAAGCGCGTGCCGATGTCGCCACCGAAGTGGAACGCGAATTTGACGAGATGGGGGTGCGCGCCGACATCGCGCCGTTCTTTGCCGACCTGCCCCAGCGCATGGCCGAAGCGCATCTGGTCATTGGGCGGGCGGGGGCATCCACTGTGACCGAGCTTGGCGTCATCGGACGGCCCGCGATCCTTGTGCCCTTGCCCATCGCCATGGACGATCATCAAACGGTTAACGCCCGGACCTTGACGGAGCCCGGCGGCGCATGGCTCATGCCTCAATCCGAGCTCACCGCCGAAACCCTGGCGGACAAATTGCGGTCGCTTTTGTGTGATGGAAATAGGCTTAGTCAGGCCGCTGCGGCGGCGCGGAAAACGGGGCGGCCCTTTGCGACCGCGGATTTCGCGACGTTGATCGAAGGGCTGATCGAATAGAGAGAAGGGGTCAGGTTTGGCGCGGCTGCCACTAGACATCGGCACTTTGCATTTCGTCGGCATCGGCGGCATCGGCATGAGCGGCATTGCCGAGGTGATGCATAACCTTGGCTATGACGTGCGCGGGTCCGACTTGTCAGCGGGTCCCAATGTGCTGCGCCTGCGCGCCCTTGGCATTCCCGTTGAGGTGGGCCAGAAGCCCGAAAACATCGAAGGCGCACAAGTCGTCGTTATTTCCTCTGCCATCAAGCCGGACAATCCCGAATTGAAAGCGGCCTATGACGCTTCGCTGCCTGTGGTGCGCCGCGCGGAGATGCTGGCCGAGTTGATGCGGCTCAAGTCCTCCATTGCCGTGGGCGGCACCCATGGCAAGACCACGACCACCTCCATGGTGGCGGCATTGTTGGCGGCGGGGGATATGGACCCCACGGTGATCAACGGCGGCATTATCAATACCCACGGCACCAATGCTTATCTGGGCCAGGGCACCTGGATGGTGGTGGAAGCGGACGAAAGCGACGGTACCTTCGTCAAATTGCCCGCCATCGCCGCCATCGTCACCAACATCGATCCCGAACATCTCGATCACTATGGCGACTTTGATGCGCTGATGGCTGCCTTTCGGACCTTTGCTGAAAACGTGCCGTTCTATGGCTTCAGCGTTATGTGCATCGATGATCCAGATGTGCAAACGATCCTCAGTCAGATTCAGAATCGCCGCATCGTTACCTATGGTTTTTCTCCGCAGGCGGACGTTCGCGGCGTCGACGTCAATTTTGATGCCGGCAACGCGCACTTTGCGATCGAGATGAGCGAGCGCGTCAAAGGCGGCCCCCGCCGCATGGATAATCTGACCCTTCCCATGCCGGGGGAACATAATGTTTCTAATGCCATCGCGGCGATCGTGACCGCGAATGAGTTAGGCCTTAGTGAAGTGGTTATCAGGCGCGGTCTTGCAGAATTTGGTGGTGTGAAGCGGCGCTTTACCCGCACCGGCACCTGGAACGGCGTCACCATCATTGATGATTATGGTCATCACCCGGTGGAGATCGAAGCCGTTCTGAAGGCTGCTCGCGGCGCCACCAAAGGCCGCATCATCGCGGTGGTGCAGCCCCACCGGTATTCACGGTTACATGACTTATTCGAAGAATTTTGCACCTGTTTTAACAAGGCAGATGCAGTGGTCGTCAGTCCTGTCTATGAGGCGGGCGAGGCACCGATTGAAGGTGCAAACCGTGACGCGCTAGTGGAAGGGCTGCGCCGCCATGGCGTGAAGAATGTCTCGCCAATGGACAGCGAAGAAGATCTGCCCCGTCTGGTGCGCGATCTTGCGCGGCCCGGGGATATGGTGGTTTGCCTTGGCGCGGGCACTATCACGCAGTGGGCGAATGACCTGCCCGGCAGGCTGGCCCAGCTTGATGGGAAAGCCGCCAATGGCTGAGGCCGTGACCAATGGGTCCGTGATGGAGCGTCTGCCAAAGGTGCGGGGGCGTTTGATCGCCAGTCAACTCATGGCCGCGCTTACCTGGTTCCGTGTCGGCGGTCCAGTGGATGTGGTGTTTATCCCCGAAGACGAAGAAGATCTCGCGCAGTTTCTCGCAAACACACCAGACGATATTCCCATCATGCCCGTCGGTGTGGGCTCAAACCTGCTGGTGCGCGATGGCGGCGTTGCTGGTGTGGTGGTGCGTTTGGGCAAGGGCTTTGCAGAAATATCAGCGGAAGATGATCATCGCGTGCGCGCGGGCGCCGGCGTATTGGATGTCACGCTTGCCAAGGCGGCGGCAAAGGCCGGCGTCGCTGGCCTCGAATTTTATGTGGGTATTCCCGGCGCCATTGGCGGGGCCCTGCGCATGAACGCGGGCAGCTATGGCACCGAAACCTGTGACGTGCTGGTGGAAGCGCGCGCCCTGGACCGTCAGGGAAAGCGCCATGTGATCCCTGTGGCTGAGATGGGTTACGCCTATCGCAGCAGCAAAGCGCCCAAGGATTACATCTTTATCGAGGCGCTTTTTCAGGGTAAGCCGGGAAGGTCCGAAGACATTCGTGTACGGATGGATGAGATTACATCCTCTCGCGAGGAAACCCAACCGATCCGCGAACGCACCGGCGGCAGCACGTTCAAAAACCCAGAAGGGGGCAAAGCCTGGGCCCTGATTGATGCCGCAGGCGGGCGTGGGCTCAGCCATGGCGATGCGCAGATGTCCCCGCTGCATTGTAATTTCATGATCAATCGGGGGGCGGCGACGGCGGACGATCTTGAAGGCCTTGGCGAAGAGGTGCGCGCGCGGGTCTTGAAAACCTCTGGCGTTGAGCTGCAATGGGAAATCAAACGTATCGGTAGAAAGAGCGCCTCATGAGTAAGTTTGATCCTGCCACCACACATGTCGCCCTCTTAAAAGGCGGTTGGTCCGCTGAACGCGAGGTCAGCCTTGTCTCGGGCGCGGCCTGCGCCAAGGCATTGCGCGAGGCTGGATACAGGATCACAGAAATTGATGCCCAGCCTGATTTGGCCGAAACCCTGACAGAGCTAAAGCCCGACGTTGTCTTCAATGCGCTTCATGGGCGCTGGGGCGAAGATGGGTGTGTGCAAGGCCTGCTCGAGGTCTTGCGCATCCCTTATACCCATTCCGGTGTGCTTGCATCCTCGCTTGCCATGGACAAGCAACGCTCAAAGCTGGTGTTCGAGCGCGAAGGCATCCCGTGCGCTGAAAGCCATGTAGTCTCACGCATTGAAGCCAGCAAAGAACACTTGATGGAGCCCCCTTATGTGATCAAGCCCAATAACGAGGGCTCGAGCGTCGGCGTCTATATCGTGCGTCCGGGGGATAATCGCCCACCTGGCGCGCTGGGATCAAAGGAATGGACCTTGGGCGATCAGGTCATGATCGAAAAATTTCTGCCGGGTCGGGAGCTGACGGTCGCGGTCATGGGCGACCGCGCCCTTGCGGTCACGGAAATTCTGACCGGTGCGGAATTTTACGACTATGGCGCCAAGTATGACGAAGGGGGGTCAAATCACCAGATTCCTGCCGATCTGCCGGACAGCGTTACCGAAATGTTAATGGATTTTGCGCTACGTGCTCATATCGGATTGGGATGTAGGGGCGTCTCGCGGAGTGATTTTCGCTATGATGACCAAACGGGGGCGTGTGCGATCTTGGAAACAAATACACAACCAGGCATGACGCCCACATCCTTAGTTCCCGAACAGGCTGGGTATGGGGGGGTGGACTTTAAGGATCTGACAGTTTGGATTCTTGAGGACGCTTCATGCGACAGGTAACAGGACGGGGAAAGCGCGCATCGCCCAAAAGGGCAGCAAAACGAACAACAAAGCGCGCTACAAAATCCCCGGCACGAAAAAGAGCAACACCGAAAACGCGCGGGCGTAAACTGTCCGCCGCGCGCGTATGGGAGCGCCGTATCGACGGCTGGCGGCGCTATTTCCTGCGCCATTCGTATCTCAAAAATTATGCCCTGCTTGCCGCGCTGACCATTGGCATTTACGGCCTTTGGGCGACGGGGATCATCGGGCGCACGGGCGATTTTGTCTCAGCTAAAACGACCGCCTTAACCGTTGAGGCGGGTTTCACCGTTCAGCGGGTGACGTTCTCGGGCCATTTGGAAATCAGCCCCAGCGAAGTGATGGACGCCATGGCGGTGGAAATCGGCTCGCCCATCTTTGCCGTTGATCTGGGCGAGGCCCAGGCCCGGATCGAGGCCCTGGACTGGGTCGATCGCGCCACCGTGGTGCGGGCGCTGCCGGGCACAATCCATGTGTCCATCGAAGAGCGTGAGCCCTATGCCGTATGGCAGTTTCAAGGTGATCTGCATGTAATAACCGCCGATGGTTCAGTAATTTCTGGCGCGAACGTCGAGGCCTATTCGCAACTGCCCCATGTGGTTGGTGTGGGGGCCGAACGCGAGGCGCGCGGGCTTTTTGAAGCCATGGAAACCGTGCCGCAAATCGCACCGCGCGTACGTTATGCCGTCCGTGTCAGCGATCGGCGTTGGGATCTTCATTTCGATAGCGGGGTGGTGGTGCAGCTTCCCGAGCGGCATCTAACCGATGCACTTGGCGCCTTGGCCGAATATGAGAATGAGTACCGCCTTCTGGCCCGTGCCATCGATGAAGTTGATCTGCGCCTCGATGACCGCATCGTGGTTCGTCCGCGTGCGGATAGTGATGGACCAGCCTTTAGCCTGACCACCACCGAGCGGGAGACGTGAGGATGGCGCCAGGTCTGAAAAAGCGCATGAAGCTTCCCAGTGGACGCACGCCGGTGATTGCGGCGCTCGATATCGGCTCAACCAAAATCACTTGTCTGATTGGGCAGGTCAGCGATGCGGGCGAGGGCGCCCATCCCGATATCCGTGTGCTCGGCATTGGCCATCAAGGCGCCAGAGGCATTCGCGGCGGCGTTATTACCGATATGGAAGCGGCGGAAGAGGCGGTGCGTGATTGCGTCGGCCAGGCCGAACAAATGGCGGGCACCACAATTCTGACTGCGATGGTGAATATTTCCAGTGCCAGCCTGCAAAGCCGCATTGTTCGCGAGGATGTGAGCCTTGTGAATGGCGAGGTCACCGAAGGCGATGTGCGGCGGGTTTTGCGCGACGCCCATTCGCGGGCCCATAGCGGCAATCGCGAAACCCTTCACACCATTCCGGTGGGCTTCTCTGTTGATGGCAGCAAGGGCATTCGCGACCCTCACGGCATGCTCGGCGAAACCCTTTCCGTGCGGCTTAACGAAGTCAGCGTGAACCCCAGCCCCTTGCGCAACATTGGTGTTTGCGTGGAACGTTCTCATCTGGAACCCGAAGGACCGATTTTCTCGGCCTATGCTTCGGCACTGGGGGCACTGGTTGATGATGAAATGGAACTGGGGGTGACGCTGCTCGAACTTGGCGGCGGCACGACCTCTATTGCATCGTTCTTTGAAGGCCGGATGATCTTTGCCAAGACTTTTGGTGTCGGCGGCATTCATGTGACGCAGGATATTGCCCGCGGGCTGTCAACGCCGCTGGCCCACGCGGAACGCATGAAGACGCTATATGGCTCGACCATGGCGAGCCCCCATGATGACCGCGAAATGATCGACGTACCCGCCATTGGCGAAGAACAAAGCCGCACAGCGAATCACGTGCCGCGCTCCATGCTTGTGGGCATCATCAAGCCGCGCATCGAAGAAACCTTTGAGTTTGTACGTCAGGCCCTTATCGAAAGCGGGGTGGAGCGCGTTGCCGGCCACCGCATCGTGCTCACCGGCGGGGCGAGCCAGCTCAATGGATTGCGCGAATATGCCGGACGCTTTTTTGATGCCCATGTGCGGATCGGGCGCCCGCGCGGGCTTTCGGGCCTGCCAGAAGCCGCCGCCAATCCTGCGTTTGCCACGGCGGGCGGGCTTTTGACCTATGACTTCCGCGCCCCCCAAGAAGCCGTCATTCCGGCCGAAGGGGGCGTTGCCGCAATTCTGGGGCTGATCGGCCTTGGCCGCGGCCGTTCTCGGCGGAATGCCGCCTAATCATGATCAAAAAATGAAGATGCGGTAGACGCATTAAGAATCGAGTAACGATCTCTCGGTTAACCTTTTTTAACGCTTTCGGCCGCCCTGGCCGAAGGATGCGGGACGGTTACCGGGAGAGATTTATGAGCCTCAATCTGCGCATGCCGCAAGTCACTGAACTAAAGCCCAAAATCATGGTCTTCGGGGTCGGCGGTGCCGGCGGCAATGCCGTCAATAACATGATCGATGCCTCACTTGAGGGCGTTGAATTTGTTGTGGCCAATACTGACGCCCAATCGTTGAGCCAGTCCTTGTGTGACCGGGGCATCCAGATTGGCGCTGAGATTACCCAAGGCCTTGGTGCCGGATCGCGGCCCGAAGTGGGCGCGGCGGCGGCTGAGGAAAGCCTTGAAACGATCATGGAACAGCTTTCGGGCTGCCATATGACGTTCATCACCGCCGGTATGGGCGGGGGCACGGGCACAGGCGCCGCGCCGGTTATCGCGCGCGCCTCTCGCGATCAGGGCATCCTGACCGTGGGCGTTGTGACCAAACCGTTCCATTTTGAAGGTGCACGCCGCATGCGCATCGCCGAAGCGGGCATTGAAGAGCTTCAGAAATACGTCGACACGCTGATCATTATTCCCAATCAGAACCTCTTCCGCGTGGCCAATGAGAAAACGACATTTGCCGATGCTTTCGCTATGGCGGACGAAGTTCTGCATTCTGGCGTGCGCGGCATTACTGACCTGATGGTCATGCCTGGCCTCATCAATCTCGATTTTGCCGATGTTCGCACCGTGATGAACGAAATGGGCAAAGCCATGATGGGCACAGGCGAAGCCGAGGGCGAATCCCGTTCGTTGGAAGCTGCTGAAGCGGCCATCAACAACCCGCTTCTGGACGAAGTCTCCATGAAGGGCGCCCGCGGGGTTTTGATCAACATCACCGGCGGCGACGATCTTACGCTGTTCGAGGTCGACGAAGCGGCAAACCGTATCCGCTCCGAAGTGGACCCGGACGCCAACATCATTGTGGGTTCGACCTTCAACGAAAACCTCACGGGAAGCATGCGGGTTTCCATCGTGGCGACCGGCATCGAGATGAACGAAGCCATCGAGCCAAAGCCTCAGCAGGTTCAAACGCGGGTCGTGGCCCAGATGGCGCAACGGGCAACGCCTACCGCCGCCGCGCCGACGGCGGCACGGGAGATCCCGGCTGAAGAGCCTTGGCAACCGGCCGCAGCCGCGATCATTCCAGATGAGGACGATGCGATCCTCGATGATCAAGAGATTGCTGCACGAGCCCTAAATCAAGGGACGCTTCTTCTCGATAATGAAGTCGAAGTAACGCCGGGCGGTGAAATTCGCGATCCCATCGATCCGCGCCAGCGTATGCGCCCCGAAGAAGAAGAAGCCATTATTCGGCGTGCGCGCGCTTCTGAGCAACCAATTCCAAAAAGAAAGCCGAACCTGATTGAACGGATGACCGGGATGCGCAAACCCAAATCGCCTTTGGTCAGCCGGCAGGAGCCCGCCGCACCGCGCCCGGCACCGCGCGCTGAGGAGCCTCTGTTTCCTGAATCGGCCGAAGAGAGCGATCTCGACATTCCGGCCTTCCTGCGCCGTCAGGCCAACTAATCAACGCCATCTCATTTGTACCTAGTTGCGTAGTTGCGTATTGCGTGCTCAAGGCCCCGCTTCGGTGGGGCCTTTTGCTTTTAGGGGCGGGGCCGAAACGGGGCCGGTAACATAGCGTAACAATGCTTTATTTGGGATTTGATTCGCCTTGCTGGTACAAAAGAGATGGCGGTTTTCCGCCAGTTCAGGGGGGATTGGAGTTGGCTCGAGATGGGGTTTGAGCCGCTTTCGATTTGAAGCCAATTCAGCCCGGCGTAATTCTAGGGTGAGGCGGCGTTTCGCCGGGCGTACGTATCCGGCGAAGCCTCGCACGAGAAGGGATGATTGACCGGTGAGCAGTATTAGACCGGCGGTGTTTCAAACAACGCTCGACGACAAGATTTCGTGCACAGGCGTTGGTCTTCATTCGGGCCAACCGGTTGCCATGACCCTTGCGCCAGCGCCCGCCAATACCGGCATCCAGTTTCGCCGTACCGACGTTTCCGAACATGACATCGTGCCTGCACGTTTTGACAATGTCGTCGACACGCGGCTCGGCACGACCATCGCTAATGAGGCGGGTGTTCGTGTTTTGACTATTGAACATCTGCTGGCCGCTTTTGCGGGATGCGGCGTCGACAATGCGATTGTTGAACTTGATGGCGAAGAAGTTCCCATCATGGACGGCAGCGCCGCGCCTTTCGTCACGCTGATTGAAAGCGCCGCGGTGAAAGAACTGACCTGCCCGCGCAAAGTATTGCGGATCAAACGCCCTGTTCATGTAGGGGATGACGACCGTTATGCGACGCTATCTCCCGCTGATGCGTTTGAGGTGGATCTTGCGATTGATTTTGCATCACCGGTCATCGGTCGCCAGCATCATCAAGTGCGGCTTGTAAATGGGGCGTTCAAGGCCGAGCTCGCGAACGCGCGCACCTTTGGCTTCATGAAAGACGTTGAAATGCTGCGTTCCATGGGGCTCAGCCAGGGCGGCTCGCTGGACAACTGTATTGTGGTGGATGGTGACGCCATTCTGAACAATGATGGTTTGCGTTATCACGACGAATTTGTGCGGCACAAATTATTGGATGTGGTGGGGGATCTCGCCACTGCCGGGTTTGCGATCGAGGGTCGCTTTGAAGGGGCCAAGACCGGCCACGCGCTCAACAATGCGCTGCTTCAGGCTGTTTTTGCTGATCCCGCAAATTATGAAATTACCGCCGCCCGCTTGCCCGAACCCGTCTTGATGGCAGCCAGCGCCGCGCAATAAGCGCCAATCACAATATTTCTTAGTCTGCTGTTTCGCTGGCGCGCCGTTCGTTGAGGCTGCGCACCAAGCTGGAAACCGCATTGCGCACGGTCGGATCGGCAATCTCATTGAAATTTCTTACCAGCTCGATGGTCGTCCGATTGCGGCCGCCGTGCGGCATCTCTTGAGCCTCGCCGTTGGGCTCTAGCCCCTCGAAGAAGTAGCCCACGCTGGTATCCAGTTTTTGGGCAATTTCAAACAGGCGCCCCGCGCTGATGCGGTTCGCTCCGGTCTCGTACTTCTGTATCTGCTGATACGAAATCTCCAACGCAGCGGCCAATTGTTCCTGGGTCAGGCCTAGCAAGGCACGCCGTTGGCGGACCCGCTCGCCCACATGGCGATCAACCCGCTTAGCAAGGCGAGCACGGCTTCCTTCCCCAGTCGCTGCGTCAGGTCCGGATTGTAAGTGCGGCAAATCACTCATTGCTCAACCCCTCCATCTGACACTGATGCCATCCTATATATGCGGCCCCATGCACGCTAGAACTAAAGTAATTCGAGGAAAGTACCTCGCGAAATACAACCAAAACGGGCAAATCCAGAGGAATGAACGAGCATTGGAGGGGCCCGAATTCATCGCTTCGAGCTGGGCGGGGCTCGCCCACCGAAAAAATCGCGCGTCCGTGAGCGGAAACTGCGAGCTTTGCCTTGGTTTAAAAGGGTAGGGATGGTATTTCCGGGCTCAAGAATTTCTCGCGTCCCTCAGCCCTTAATGGTGTGTCGTCCCCATGATCAAATTTATTCTTCGTTCCGCCTTTGTTGTATTCATTGCTGCCGGGCTTTCCGCCTGTGGGGGAAATGACAACGAAATCGAATATGTCGAAACGCCTGTTGAAGACCTCTACAACGCTGCAGTGGATATGCTGGAGCAAGGCCGTTGGTCGGATGCCACGGTTCGCTTTGATGAAGTGGAACGACAGCACCCCTATTCAGTATGGGCGCGGCGCTCGATGCTCATGTCGTCTTTCACGCATTATCAGAACAACGAATATGACGAGGCTATCCTCGCCGCGCAGCGGTTTATTTCGCTGCACCCTGGGCACCGCGATGTCGCCTATGCTTACTATCTTGTGGGTATTTGCTATTACGAACAGATCCGTGATGTGGGCCGTGATCAACAAATCACACAACAGGCCATGGGTTCATTGGGTGAAGTGGTGCGCCGCTTTCCCAACAGCGAATATGCTCGTGATGCGCGGCTTAAGATCGATCTGACTCGCGATCACTTGGCGGGCAAGGAAATGGATGTGGGCCGCTGGTATCAGCGCCGCGAAGAACTAAACGCCGCGATCAACCGCTTCCGTCTCGTTATTGCCGACTACCAAACCACCTCCCATGTGCCTGAAGCCCTTCACCGGCTGGTGGAATGCTACGTGGCCCTTGGCCTGGATAATGAAGCCGTCGCCACCGCAGCCGTGCTTGGCTACAATTACCCCGGCGACCGGTGGTATGTGGATTCCTATGGCCTGCTGCAAGCCCGCGATCTAGAGCCCGAAGAGCGACCAAATTCCTGGATTAGCCGTGTATGGAATCCCATAGAAAGGATATTCTAGGGGCCAGGGAATCGGGCTTGCCGCTGCTTTTTGGTGGATCGGCAAGGCCCATGACGACGGCTGAAAGGACCTTTCGGGGGGCATGCTCGCATCGCTTTCCATCCGCGATATCGTTTTAATAGATCGACTTGATATCGATCTTGCGCCAGGTCTTTGCGTTCTGACCGGCGAAACCGGCGCGGGGAAATCCATATTACTTGATGCTTTGGGATTGGCGACGGGGAACCGCGCCGACAAAGGGCTCGTGCGCCATGGCACCAAGGAAGGCAGCGCCGCCGCTGTCTTTGACGTGCCGCTAGGCCATCCCGCCCTTGACCGCCTGAATGAAGTTGACCTGATGGTGGAAGGCGAAACCACCGTCATCCTTCGCCGTGTGCAACGGGCCGACGGACCAAGCCGTGCTTTCATTAACGACCGTCCGGTCAGTGTGGGATTGTTGCAAGACATCGGCGCTCTGTTACTGGAAGTCCATGGCCAAAGTGATGCGCGGGGCCTGCTCGATGCTGGCGGGCACCGCGCGCTGCTTGATGCCTTTGGCAAACTCGACGGCGATCTGCGCAAAGTTCGGCAGGCCTATGATGGGCTTGATGCGGCGCGCGGTGCATTGGAGTTGCAACGCCAGCGCATTGCCGATGCAGAGCGAGATACGGACTACCTCACGCACATCATCAAAGAGCTCGAGGAGCTCGACCCAGAAGACGGCGAAGAGGAGGCGCTTGCCGCCCGCCGCACCCGCGCCATGAATGCAGAAAAGATTGCAGAAGATCTGGAGGCCGCCGCCAAAGCTTTGGCCGGGGATGGCGGCCTTGAAGGAAAAGCTGGTGCCGCGCTCAAGCGGCTTGAGCGTGTTGCCGAACAGGCCGGGGGAAGCCTTAACCCCGCGATTGATGCTTTGTCGCGGTTGCTGGACGATGCGGCCGAGGCGCAGCGCCATCTTGATGCCGCGCTTGCCGATCTCACTTTTGATAAGGACGAAGCAGATCATATTGAAGAACGCTTGTTCGCTTTGCGGGCCGCCGCACGCAAACATCAATGCCGGGTTGACGATTTGCACCGGATTTTGCGTGAAGCACAGGAAAAACTTGAGGCTATTCATTCGAGCGAACATCGCGTTGCCGAGCTGCAGATTGCTCTCAAAAAAGCGCAAGCCGCATTTGATACTGCGGCCAAAACCCTTAGTGATAAGCGGCTTGATGCGGCAATGGGCCTTGATGCTTCGGTCGCAAAAGAGCTCAAACCCCTAAAGCTCGAAAAGGCGCGATTCCATACCAAGGTCACGGAAACAGACCCGAGCCCAAACGGCGTTGACCGTGTTGCCTTTGAAATTTCAACAAATCCTGGCACGCCTTTTGGTGCTTTGACGGAAGTTGCTTCGGGCGGGGAAATGTCACGCTTTGTGTTGGCGCTTAAGGTGGCGCTTTTGGAAGTGGGCACGGCACCGACATTGATATTTGACGAGATTGATCAGGGTGTGGGCGGCGCGGTGGCGGGCGCCATCGGTGACCGGCTTGCGGATCTGGCGAGCCACGCGGGCGCGCAAGTGATCGTGGTAACGCATTCGCCGCAAATCGCGGCACGGGCGGGAACCCAGTGGCGCATTTCCAAAACCGCCAAGAAAGGTCAGGCCCTTACCCGCATTGAGACCCTTGACCGCAGCGCCCGGCGCGAAGAGATCGCCCGCATGCTGTCGGCGGCTGACATTACCGACGAAGCGCGCGCCGCGGCGGACCGCTTGCTTGATCCGGCAAAACGAAAGGCGCGCAAGGCATGAGCGCGGCCAAATCAAAAAATGCTAGCGCCATTGCCCCCGACAAACTCACCAAGAAACAGGCCGAGGCGGAGCTTGAACGCTTGGCCCATGAAATCGCGGAACATGACAAGCGCTATTATCAGGAAGATGCACCCAACATATCAGACGCCGAATACGATGGCTTGCGCCAGCGAAACGAAGCGATTGAGGCGTGTTTCCCCAATCTTGTACGGCCCGATACGCCCACAGAGCGTGTAGGGGCAGCGCCATCTGAAAAGTTTGAGAAAGTCGACCACTCGGTGCCGATGCTGTCGCTTGGCAATGCTTTCAGTGACCAGGACCTGGCGGATTTTCGTACCCGGATCGCGCGCTTCCTGAAGTTGAGTGGCGATGACGAACTGGTCATGACGGCGGAACCCAAAATTGACGGCCTCTCTGCTTCATTGCGCTATGAAAACGGCATCTTGATGATGGCCGCAACGCGCGGCGATGGCACCGAAGGTGAGAACGTCACGCGCAACATCAAAACAATCCGTGAGATCCCTCATAAGCTGAAGACGAAATCGCCGCCGGCGGTTTTTGAGGTGCGCGGCGAAGTTTACATGCACCATGATGACTTCGCGGCCCTAAACGCGCGTCAGGAAAAAGATGGCAAGCCCGTATTCGCAAATCCGCGCAACGCGGCGGCGGGCTCGCTTCGTCAACTTGATTCAGCAATCACTGAAAGCCGCCCCTTGCGATTTTTTGCTTACGCCTGGGGTGAGGTAAGCGATTTGCCTGGCAAAACCCAAGCCGAAGTTCTCAGTTTCTTGAAGAAATGGGGCTTTCCGGTCAATGAGCACTTGCGCCTTTGCGCCACGCTTGACGATTTTGAGGCGGTCTACCGCCATATGCTCGAAGCCCGACCCGGCCTTGGCTATGACATTGACGGCATCGTTTACAAGGTAAACCGCCTTGATTGGCAGGATCGGCTGGGCTTTGTTTCCCGCGCGCCGCGTTGGGCGATTGCGCGCAAGTTTCCCGCCGAGCAAGCGCAAACAATTCTTGAAGGCATTGATATTCAGGTGGGCCGCACCGGAGCGCTTACCCCCGTGGCGAAACTAAAACCCATCACCGTGGGCGGGGTCGTGGTTTCCAATGCGACCCTGCACAATGAAGATGAGATTAAGCGCAAGGACGTGCGTATTGGCGACACGGTAATTATCCAGCGCGCCGGCGATGTGATCCCGCAAGTGGTGCGTGCGGTGCCTGAGAAACGCCCCAAGGGTGCAAAGGAATTTAGGTTTCCCACAAAGTGCCCGGTTTGCGACAGTCACGCGGTGCGCGAAGTGCATCCGGAAACGGGCCGTGAAGATGTGGTCCTGCGCTGCACCGGCGGGCTTATTTGCCCAGCACAAGCGATTGAGCGCCTGAAACATTTTGTTTCGCGCAATGCGCTGGACATCGAAGGGCTTGGCATCAAGCAAGTGGAACTCTTTTGGGGCAAAAATGTCGTGAAAGGGCCGGTGGACATTTTTCACTTGGCCGATCGCATCAAGGGTGCTGGCCTTGCCCCGCTTGAGGAGTGGGATGGCTTTGGCAAAACCTCCGCCGAAAACCTTTTTGGCGCAATTGACGAGCGCCGCACCATCGGATTTGCTCGATTGCTTTATGGGCTTGGAATTCGCCATGTAGGACAGACGACGGCGCGATTGCTTGCGCGGACATATGGGTCATGGGTGGGTTTTCGCAAAGCCATGCAAACAGCGCGCGAAGAAGGCAGCGAAGCCTATGAAGAACTCGTCAGTATAGATGGCATCGGCCCCGTGGTGGCTGCAAGCATTGCTGAATTCTTTGCCGAAGATCACAACGAAGAAGTGCTGAAAGGGTTGGAAGCGGCCCTCATTGATATTCAGGATGCGGAACAGCCCGCGAGTGAAAGCCCCGTCGCTGGAAAGACCGTGGTTTTTACCGGCACGTTGGAAGAAATGACACGGGACGAAGCAAAGGTGCGCGCTGAATCCCTTGGGGCAAAGGTTTCCGGTTCGATCTCAAAGAAGACCGACATTTTGGTGGCGGGGCCCGGCGCGGGGTCGAAGCTCAAAAAAGCTGCGGACCTGGGCGTGTCGGTTATGAATGAAGCGGAATGGCTTAAGCTGATTGGCGGCTAAATCGCGCGCGTCGCCTCAACCAGCCAGGCTTTTGTTTCGTGGTCCGCATCTTTCGATAAAGCCTCAAGAACACGGACGTGGTAATTATTCAGCCAATCGACCTCCGCTTCGTTCAGCAAATCCTTTACCACGAGGTTGAGATCGATGGGCGCCAGGGTAATGGTCTCGAACCCATGCATGGGGCGCTCTCCGCCCTCGATAGCTTCGGCAGGGGTCACGATTACGAGGTTTTCGATGCGAATGCCGTATTCGCCTTCCTTGTAAAAGCCCGGTTCGTTCGAGCAGATCATGCCTTCCTTGAGCGGCACATCCACCAGGCCCTTTGAGATGTTTTGCGGGCCTTCATGGACGCTTAAGTGCGCGCCGACCCCGTGTCCGGTGCCGTGATCATAATCGAGACCAGCATCCCAAAGCGGTTGCCGCGCCAGAATATCCAGGTGGCAGCCTCGTGTTCCCGCGGGAAACTTCGCCATAGCCAGTGCGATATGACCTTTTAGAACTCGCGTGAAGCGGTCGCGCATTTCATCCGTGGGTTCACCCACCGCGATTGTGCGTGTGATATCCGTGGTGCCGTCCGCATACTGACCACCTGAGTCCACAAGATAAAGCTCGCCAGCATTGATGGGCCGATTTGTGTCCGTGTTCACGCGGTAATGCGGCATGGCACCATGGGGGCCAGCACCGGAAATCGTATCGAAGCTAAGATCCTTCAGCGCACCATTTTCTGCGCGGATTCCTTCAAGTTTTTTTGCTGCTTTAATCTCATCAAGCTCACCCTTGGCGGCTTCTTTGGACATGAAACAGAGGAACTTGGAAACCGCCGCGCCATCGCGCACGTGCGCGTCGCGCATGCCTTCAAGTTCGGCGGGGTTTTTGCAAGCCTTGGGAAGCATGCAGGGGTCCTGACCCTTTATGATTTCAGCGCCAGCTTTTTCGAGCTCGCTGTAAATACGCTCGGCTGCGGTCTTATCGTCCAGGTGAACGATTTTGTCCGAAAGCGCGCTTAGCGCTGGAATAAATTCATCCGGTTTGCGGATGTTGATGGCATTGCCCAGATGCCCGCGGGCCTCTTGAGTTAGCTTGCGGTCATCCACAAAGAAATCGAGCCGCCCTTCCTTGGTCAGAATGGCAAAGGACAGGGCAAAGGGTGTGTGGGGCAGGTCGGCGCCGCGAATGTTGAGCAACCAGGCGATGGAGTCGGGCAAAGTCAGCACCGCTGCGTCCTCACCCTTCTCGGCCAGCAGTTCGCCAATCTGAAGCCGCTTTTGTTCCGATGAAAGCCCCGCCAATTCGCGCGGGTGGGGAATGATATCGCCCAAGGGACCATCGGGTTGATCAGGCCAAACCGCGTCAATGGGGTTGGAGGGAACGGGCACAAGTTCGGCCCATTTTTTTTCCGCGAGCGCCTTGCGATAGCGATCAATTTCCGCGGCGGTATGAAGCCAGGGGTCAAATCCGATGCGGTCGCCTTTTTTCACATTCGCGGCGAGCCATTCTTCGGGCCGGGTGTCAGATATAAAGACGGGCGTGAAAGCGGCCTCGTCAACTTGCTGGCGCACCTGAACCGTATAGCGCCCGTCATAGAAAACAGCCGCTTTGGTGCTGAGCACAATCGCCGCCCCGGCAGATGCGGTAAAGCCGGTCAACCAGGAAAGCCGTTCGGCGCGGGCCGGCAGGTATTCGCCCTGATGTTCATCGGCGTGGGGCACCAAAAAGCCGGTCAGCTTACGCTCGCTCAGTTCTTTACGAAGAGAGGCAAGCCGGATGGGACCGTTACGCGGATCAGTCAGAACTTCGAATTCTTGAAACATGGGGCCCCTTGAATTTCCTTCGTATCGTGTGTCTGCGCCGGTATTGGTCTGGCGCGGCTCTTTGGCGGACCTTACGCCTTTCGGCAAATAAGTGTCATCCATTCTCCATAAGTCAAACGGGCTTGTGAAGGCGCGTGATGGCCCGCGTAAACCGCTTCCACGCGCGGGGCTTGTTCTTTGAGGAGCCCTGAGAGGACCAAAGTCCCGCCCGGCGCCAATGCAGCGCCGATTTGGCCAGCCATTTGCCGCAAAGGCAGCGCCAATATATTGGCGATGATGAGGTCATAGGGCGCGCCCGCGTGGACCTCGGCATGGCAGGTCCCCCCAGCGACGGCAAAGCGAATGTCGCTTTGAACACCGTTGAGCCTCGCGTTTTCGTGAGCCACATTCACAGCGATGGGATCAATGTCCGTAGCAAGTACGGACCCGTGCCACATCTTTGCCGCCGCGATGGCGAGGATGCCCGACCCGGTACCCAGATCGAGCACGCGCGCGGGGCGGTAATCCCGATCGATGCGGCTCAGCGCATCAAGGCAGCCCTCGGTGGTGCCGTGGTGGCCGGTGCCGAAAGCCTCGCCCGCTTCGATCACAATGGGGATCTTGCCCGGCGGCATGAGGTGGGCGTCATGACTGCCATGGACATAGAACCGTCCCGCCTCAATTGGTTTCAAACCCTTCAGCGATTTGGCGACCCAGTTTTCCTCTGGCAGCGGTCCCTGGTGTAGCTCAAGGGCGGCAAGGCTGGTGTCGAAACTTTCGAATGTCAGCTTTAACGCGAGAAGGTCGGCTTCTTCTGCATACAAAAGATCAAGCGACCAGACGGTTTTGCCAGCTTCAAACATGGAAATGGAAAGGGGCGGATTTTCACACTCTTCTGCCGCGATCGCCGCATGATCGATGAGGGCGCGAGGGCCCGTCGCGCTCACGAGCCAAAGGGGCATACTAGGCGGGCTCCACGAAGGAAGAGATCACGCGTTTGGCGCCGATCTCAAATTCCACCAGCAATTTGTTGCCGTCCACCTGAGTTATGGTGCCCGCACCGAATTTGGGGTGGCGCACTTTATCGCCAACGGCGTAACTGGCGGCGGACGGATCGTTGGTGGCAACCAGCCGACTTACCTCGTCAATCATTTGCGGGAACTGTCCTTTGGGCCGGGTCTCGCTGGCCCGTTTCATGCGCTGCCAGCCGGGACTGTCATAGGAACTTTGCACTGGCGTCGCCTCGTCAAAGCGCGAGCCGCCACCACCGTAAAGACCCTGCGCTGCATCAATCTCGACAAAGTCTTCTGGCAGCTCGTCAATAAAGCGCGATGGCAGCGAGGAGTTCCACGAGCCATGCATGCGCCGATTGGCAGCAAAGCTGATACGGGCTTGTTCTTTGGCGCGGGTAATTCCCACATAGGCCAAGCGGCGCTCTTCTTCCAGGCCCGCAAGTCCGCTTTCATCAAGGGCGCGTTGATGGGGGAACAGGCCTTCTTCCCATCCCGGCAAAAACACGATGGGGAACTCAAGCCCCTTGGCGCTGTGCAGGGTCATAAGCGAGACGCGATCGGCCGCGCCGTCCTGTTCCATTTCCATAACAAGCGATATGTGTTCGAGATATCCGGCAAGATTGTCGAACTGTTCCATGGAGCGCACAAGTTCGCGCAGATTATCAAGCCGCCCCGGCGCTTCGGGCGAGCGGTCATTCTGCCACATTTCGGTGTAGCCGCTTTCGTCCAACACAATCTCGGCAAGCTCGTCGTGGGGCAGGGAGGTGGAAAGTTCCCGCCAGCGATCGATCATGGCCACAAACTTTGACAGCGCCGTGCGCGCCGCGGGGCGCAACTCGTCCGTGCCAATTAAATCCCGCGTCGCCTGCATAAGCGATGTGCCTTGATTGCGCGCGGTATGATGCAATGTCTGCAGGGCAACTTTGCCCAGTCCGCGCTTGGGCAGGTTCACGATGCGCTCAAAAGCCAAATCATCGTCGGTCTGGGCGATCAGGCGAAGATAAGCATTGGCGTCGCGAATTTCGCGCCGTTCATAAAACCGCGGTCCGCCCACAACGCGGTAGGGCACGCCGATGGTTAAAAAGCGATCTTCAAATTCGCGCATCTGAAAGCTCGCGCGCACGAGTATCGCCATGTCATGAAGCGCCATGCCTTTGCCGTGAAGGCTTTCAATCTCATCGCCGATGTGCCGGGCTTCTTCTTCTCCGTCCCAAAGGCCTAAGACGTTTACCGGCTCGCCCTCGGTTGCTTCGGTCCAAAGGGTTTTGCCAAGGCGGCCTTCATTGGCGGCAATCAAACCGGAGGCGGCGCCGAGGATATGCGGTGTTGAGCGATAGTTCTGTTCCAGGCGCACAACTTTGGCGCCGGGGAAATCTGCTTCGAATTTCAGAATGTTGTCCACTTCCGCACCGCGCCAACCATAGATCGACTGGTCATCGTCGCCCACGCAGCAGATGTTCTTTGATCCTTGTGCCAGCAACCGCAGCCACAGGTATTGCGCCACGTTTGTGTCCTGATATTCGTCCACCAGCATGTATTTGAAACGCTCTTGGTAAGTTTTCAGAACATCGGGATTTTCCTGAAACAGGCGCAAGTTCTCCAAAAGCAGATCGCCAAAGTCCGTGGCGTTCAAAACTTTCAGCCGCTCCTGGTAGGCGCGGTACATGTCGATGCCCTTGCCTTCGGCATAGGCGTGGCCCTCGCCCGGTGGAACCTTACTAGGGGTCAGCCCCTTGTTTTTCCACTTGTCGATTAGCGCGGCAAGAAGCCGGGCGGGGTACAGTTTCTCGTCGATTCCTTCTGCTTGGATAAGTTGCTTTAGCAAACGAATCTGATCGTCCGTATCAAGAATAGTGAAGTTTGATTTGAGCCCGACCAGCTCGGCATGGCGGCGCAGGATCTTTGCGCCGATGGAATGGAAGGTGCCAAGCCATTGCATACCCTCAACCACACCGCCAATAAGCTGCCCGATGCGGTCTTTCATTTCGCGCGCAGCTTTGTTGGTAAACGTCACCGCCAGGATTTCCCCAGGCCAGGCGCGGCGGGTGGCAAGAATATGCGCCAGCCGGGTGGTCAGAACCCGCGTCTTGCCGGTGCCTGCGCCCGCCAGCACCAAGACAGGGCCCTCAATGGCCTCTATCGCTTCGCGTTGGGCGGCGTTGAGCGCAGCCAAATAGGGCGGTTCAGCGGGCGGGGTGCCGCGAACCGGGCGTAGGGTGTCTTCCTCGGCGATATCGCCCAGGGGGTCGTCGTGTTCGTTCGTCATGATTCCTTGACTACCCTAGCACGCTGGCTTGCGTCTTAGGGCTCAATATAGAGCGCTATCGGTGCTCTTCGATATGGGCTTCGATGAGCGCGCTGTTATAGGCCTTAAGCGCGGTTTCGCGGCGGACAAGTCCCACCAGCTTGGGTTCGTCGTCACTGGTCCAGACCGTAATCTCGTGCAGGTGCCGGGATTCCATTAAATCGAGTGTTCGCTCCAATGTCGCGTCTGGGTAGAGGATGGGGCCATCGGGTCCCTCGCCTCCGTGCTGGGGCGGGGGCTCCATAAAGTCGCGCACGCGAATGGTTTTGAGCAGTGCCACCGGCGCGCCGGAGCGTTGGTCAAAACCGCGCCGTTCAAGCTGCCATTGAAAATAGCTGTGCCCCATCAGGGACTGGGTGACGAGGGTGGAAATCGATACTGCCACCATCAACGCGATCATAATTTCATAATCGCCCGTGAGCTCAAAGACGATCAGCACGGTGGAAATGGGGGCGCCCAACACGGCGGCAGCGACCGTGCCCATGCCGATCATGGCATAGACCCCTTCGGTGGCGACCCCTGCAGGCAATATCGTAGCGGCGATGATGCCAAAGGCGCCGCCGGTCATGGCGCCGAGGTAGAGCGAAGGCGAAAAGACCCCGCCGCCAAAGCGGCTGGCAAGGGTAATCGCTGTGGCGGCGATTTTTGCGGCGATCAGGCCGATGAGAAGATAAAAGCCAAAGCCTTCGCGCAAGGCGGTGTCTGTGGCCTCATAGCCCACCCCCAAAACTTGTGGGAAGAAAATGGCGATCAGCCCGATTAAAAAGCCGCCGATAATGGGCCTTGCCCAAAGCGGGATGGGAAGCGGCGCGGCTTTGTCTTCTGCCCAAATGGCCGTCCGCATAAAGAGCATTGCAACCCCCGCGCCAACGATGCCCAGAACAGCAAAGGCAGGCATTTGCCAATAGGCGCCAAATTCATGGGGCGGGACCACGAAGGCGGGATAATCGCCCAAGTGAACGCGCGAAATAACGGCGGCAACCACGCTGGAAATCACAATGGGGGCAAATGCGCGCAAGGCGTAGTGGCCCAAGATCACTTCCAGTGCAAAAATTACACCCGCCAAAGGCGCGTTGAACGAAGCGGAAATAGCAGCAGCCACTCCGCAAGCCAGAAGGATGCGATTAAGTTGCGCCGGGTATCCCAGGCGCTGGGAAATATAAGAGCCCATTGTCGCGCCCAGATGCGCAACAGGGCCTTCACGCCCCGCACTGCCGCCTACACCAAGGGAGATGGCGGTAATGGCCGCGCTCCTGAGACCCACGCCCGCGTCCATGCGGCCACCCTTTAGAGCGCGTGCTTCAATAACGTCAAAGACGGCGTGAGCGCGTTTTTCTGGAACAAAGAAATGAAGCAGCAACCCAACAATGCCGCCGCCCACGGTTGGCAAGATAAGGATCTGCCACCACGGCATTTGCGAGGTCACGGAAAAAAGCGTTGCTTCCGTTGCCCCGTAAAAGAGCACGGTTACCGCGTCGATGCCGAGCCGGAAGATGATGGCCGCGTAGGCAACGGCAATACCCAGCAAAAGTGCTAAAAGCCAGATCACCGGCTGACGGCGCATGTGCCAAGCGCCGGGGCCAAAGCGGCTCTTTATCTGGTTCCCCCATTTGCTGAGAAAGGCGCGGATCATCTAATGCTCCCGCGCCGTCATGCCGGGCCGCCGTCGTCGGGGTTATCGAGTTCATGGGCCTTATGGGCAGCGGCGTCCTGTTCCTGGTTCAGCTCGTCTTTTGCCTTTTCCGCCTTGGTGCGCCCGTGTTTGCGGCGGTTGGCCTTGGCAGAGCTTTCTTTCTCAGCTTTGGTCCGGGCCTTCCGGAATTTGTTCAAATTTACCACTTTGCCCATTGTCGTCCGGCCTTATCGGTGCCCCAGTTTGTGACTTACGTTAGCATCGGAATCGGGCCCTGACACCAACACTCTGGATCGGGGCAAAAGATGCAAAGGGAACCCTTTAGGAATGGGCCGTAGCCTGACCACGCTCGCCTTGCTCATTGCCGCTGTATTAGCCGCGGCGTTGCTGGTGCCTGCGATGACCGATTGGGAGGACCAGCGCGCCACCATCGAAACGCGCTTGGCCGAGGTCGTGGGCGGGCCGGTGGAATTGGCGGGCCCCGTTTCTGTGCGGCTTTTGCCTTCGCCCCGGCTAACTGCAGCGCGCGTTTCGTTCGAAGGGACAGAGGATCGCCTGCGCGTGGAAGACGCGAGCCTTCATGCGGAACTTGCCTTATGGCCGCTTTTCGCAAGCCAGGTAGTGGTAACGCAGGTCGCCCTGGAAGGAGGCGATATCCGCCTTGCGGGTAACGCCGAAAGTCTGCGCGCGCTCGCTGATGAATTTGCCGCGCGCATGTCTATCGGCGCAGGTGCGTTCAATTATCTGGTAACGCCGGGCCGGCTCATCTTGAACGATAGCGAAACAGCGATTGTCATAGAAAACGCACAGCTTGCAGCCGAATGGGCCGGGGGCGATACGCCCGTCCGCCTGAGCCTATCTGGCGGTAATGGCTGGCGCACGGACACCACATTCCGTCCGCAAACGGATGGAATGTGGCGGGTTAATCTTCGCGGCACATTTGGGGACGAACTTGCGGTCCTTAGTGTGAACGGACTATTGCAAAGCATGGATGCTGGCTCACCGTTTGAGGGTGATTTTGCCCTTACCGCAGATGATATGAATGCGGTGCTGGGCCTTGCGGATGAGGGCCCCGCGCTTTCCCTTCGCGGCCCTTTCCAAGCAGCAGGGTCAGAATGGATGGCGCCCGAAGCGCAGCTCACCATCGGAACCATGCAGGCGGCAACGGAATGGCGCGCAAGAACCGGCGCGAGGTTGGAGCTCACCACCGTACTCACAACGGCGCTGGCCGATCTTGATGCTTTGGGATTTGAAATGGCCCCGGTGCGCGATCTCGTTTTTGCAGCGGGAATGCGCGGCGCCGAGGTTCGCTTGCCCAATTGGCTGCAATTTGATTTCGGTATATTTGCCGACGGGTTGGTGCTTAATGAGCGCGTCGCCCGCGATCTTCATGCTGAGTTTCAGGTGACGGGCGGAAATGCGCGTTTGGGCACCCTTAGGGGGCGGTTTCCCGGCGCAACGGAAATTACCTTTGCTCCTCGGCGTGACCGCGCGCGCGGGCTCATGGTGGAAAGCGGCTCGCTCCGCAGTCTGATGAGTTGGCTCGGCGTCGATGTGAGCGCTTACCCCGAAGGCAAGCTTCAGGCGCTGGATCTTGATCTTGCCATTAGCGAAGAACAAAACCCTTTGCGACTTTCTGTTTTGAGCCTGGATTTGGATGGGGGCCATGGGGAAGGGGTGATCAGCCTTGATGGCGCGGAAGGCACTGTCGCAACCATGGCCGTGACCGGGTTTGATCTAGACGCCTACGCGCCAGAAACGGGCGGATCATTTGTTTCCCGATTGCGCACATTCGCCGGGCTGGTGAGCGGCACCAATGCCACGGAGTTTAATCTGAGTGGGGAGCGCGTTCACCTGGCGGGAAGCGCTGTTGACCGGTTTCGCTTTGCCGGTGTCTCGCTGGATGGTGCGCTGAACATTCAAGAAGCCGAAATGGTCTTCGCAAATGGCGGCAGCTTGAGTGCGCGCGGGCGTTGGGCGGGCGAGGGCGCCCCCTTTGATCTTCAAGTGGATGGCGTTCAAGTTGATCCGGGATTGTTTGACGGGCTTCCCATTGCGCCCACGGAACAGGCTGATCTTTCCTTGCATATTGGGCGCAGCGACATTGGCGCTTTTGCACTCGAAGGCAATATTCAGACCCAAGGGCTAGGCATTGATCTTGTTGGAAACCAGCTCATCGGCGGGGACGAACAAATCTATAGCGCCCGCATGATTGCGCGCGGTCAGGAACGGGGCGCCTTGGCCGGGGCTCTGGGACTGGATGTATTTGCCGTGCGGGACGGCGCTCAACTATTGGATATGCAGTGGCTTGGGCCCTTAAGCGAGGGAAACCTCACAGCACATCTTGAACTCGCGGGTCTGTCGGTCTTGGCGCGGGGCACGGCATCGGAACCTTTTTCAACGGAGCCTGAAGCGGACCTTGCCGTTGAATTCACCGCCCGTAGTCCGAGCGATTTAATCGTGCAACTAGGCGGCCCGGAGATTGCAGCCCTGGAGAATGTCATCACCACCGGTACGGGCCGGTTGCGCAGTGGAAATGGCGCTTGGATCTTCACCACAGAAGACACGCGCATCGGCGGCAATCCCCTTACCGCGAATTTGCAAGGCGGGGGCGAACGGCCGCTTTCCGGTGCCATCACCCTTGAAGAATTGACATGGGGGGCAGGAACATCCGAACCATCCGCGGACGAAGCCGCCGAAACAGAGGAAGATGCGGGAACTGCGGGAACGCTTGCCTGGTCCACCACACCCTTTGGATTGGATTGGATGGCGGAGGCGCGCGCTGATCTTGAGATATCCGTTTCGACGCTAGTGCTGGGGGCAGTCACGTTTAAAGACGTGGCGCTTCATCTGACCGCCGAGGCCGATGGCATCACAATTGATCAAGCGCGCGGCAGTTCCGGCGGCGGGCTTTTGAGCGGATCAGCAGAGATTACGCGGGATGAAGCGGCGCTGGTCATTTCATCGGACATTGCAGGGCAGGGTATGTCCGCCCAAGACATCTTCGCTGCGGCGGGCTTGCCCCGCGCCTCTGGCCCGCTCACCCTTGCCGCGCAATTGCACAGCCGTGGGCGTAGCCCCTTTGACTTGATTGCGGGTCTTGAAGGGCGGCTTGATATTGGCGTTACCGGAGGGGCCTTGGACACCATCAACATGGGCCATCTTCAGACGGCGCTTTCAAATGTCCGTACACGGCGGGCTTTACGGGATGCGGCAAACCAGGCGGTGACGCAAGGCTCCACCGGGATTGCGCGCCTTGATGGTGTGGTGCCGATTTCGCGCGGTGTTTTTTCTTTCACGGGGCTTTCCGGTGTAGCGGAAACCGGCGCGCTTATCCTTGGCGGGGCGCTCGATTTGCGCTCCAATATTGTAGATGTGGAAGCGACCTTTCAAATCACCGACCCAGAAGAAGGCCCCACGCCGGTCATCGTCGCGTTTCGGGGCGCGGGAGACGGGTTAAGCACCAGCATTGATATCACCGCGCTGCAGGAAGCCATCGAAGGCCGCCTTGCCGATACCCCTCAAGGTCTATTGACGGAAGGCGATCTGCCTGAAGACCTGCAGGAGCTTTTGCGCGATTATGAGAACGCCTATCCCGAAGGCGAGGGCACACCTACGAGCGACGATAATATTCCAGCACAAACACCCTAAGGGCGCTCGACAGCCCCATATCAGGGGCACGGCCCGCATCGATCTCGGTGATCAACTTGTTGACGGATTTCTTCTGCGCCTTGGCGATCTCGCGAAGCCCGTCCCAAAACGGTGCTTCCATGGAAACCGACGTGCGGTGCCCGGCAATGGTGACGGATCGTTTGATCCCCTCGCCCACGCGCTAATCCTTTGGTCCGACCATATCTTCGGGGCGCACAATTTCATCGAATTCGGCCGCTGTCACAAAGCCCAGCTTCACCGCTTCTTCGCGCAAAGTCGTGCCGTTCTTGTGCGCGGTCTTGGCCACTTTGGTTGCGTTGTCATAGCCGATCTTGGGTGCAAGGGCTGTCACCAGCATTAGCGATCGCGCCATCAAATCAGCAATGCGGTCTTTGTTGGGTTCAATCCCAACCACACATTTGTCGGTAAAGCTGCGCGCCGCATCGCCAAGCAAGCGGATCGATTGCAAGAGCGAATAAATCATCACCGGGTTAAAGACGTTGAGTTCAAAATGGCCTTGGCTGCCGGCAATGGTGATGGTGGTGTGATTGCCCATGACACGCGTGCAAACCATGGTCAGGGCCTCGCACTGGGTGGGGTTCACTTTGCCCGGCATGATTGATGAGCCGGGTTCGTTTTCGGGTAAGGAGATCTCACCCAGGCCCGAACGGGGCCCGGATCCAAGCAGGCGCACGTCATTGGCAATCTTAAAGAGGCTCACCGCCACAACGTTTAGGGCGCCGCTCATTTCCACAATTGCGTCATGGGCCGCAAGGGCTTCGAATTTGTTTTCAGCGGTAACGAACGGTAGCCCGGTAATGTCGGCGGTCTGTGCCGCGAAGGCTTCGGCAAAGCCCTTTTTTGCATTCAGCCCTGTGCCTACGGCAGTGCCGCCTTGCGCAAGTTCGTACATGCGGTGCAGGGCGTCGTTCACCCGGTCGATGCCGCGCCCAACCTGGTGCGCGTACCCGGAAAATTCCTGCCCCAAGGTTAGCGGCGTTGCGTCCTGCAAATGCGTGCGGCCAATTTTGATAATCTCGGTCCAGTGTTCTGCCTTGTCAGACAAGGCAATGCGCAAGTGCTCAAGCCCAGGCAGCAGACGGTGATGAACTTCTTCCACCGCGGCAATGTGCATAGCGGTGGGGAAGGTATCGTTCGACGATTGCCCCATGTTGATATGATCGTTGGGGTGGACAGGATCTTTCGAGCCGATGGTGCCGCCGAGAAGTTCGATGGCGCGGTTTGCGATCACTTCATTGGCGTTCATGTTCGATTGGGTACCTGAACCGGTTTGCCAAACCACCAGCGGAAAATTGTCGTCGAATTTGCCGTCCATTACTTCTTGCGCAGCCTGAGCAATCGCATCGCCTAATCTCGCATCGAGTACACCAAGGTCCTTGTTGGTCAGCGCAGCGGCGCGCTTGACGATGCCAAGAGCCCGCACCAGCGGCAGGGGCATGGTCTCGGTGCCGATATCAAAATTCATCAAGGAGCGCTGGGTCTGCGCGCCCCAATATTTGTCGGAAGGGACCTCAAGAGGTCCGAAACTGTCGGTTTCTGTGCGCGTGTCAGACATGGGCAATGTTCCCGTGATTCGGCGGGCGAAGGAAAAGGCAAGCGGGGCTTAGCACGACGGCGTGAGAGGCGCCAAGGAACGTTATTTCTTGCGAAAGGCGTCGAGGCTGACCACTTGGCCGGGTTCCTCTGGGGCACTGTCATCTTCGGCCGCGCTGTCGTCGTCGCTGGCGGTGGACGGAAGTTGCTTAAGGGCGTCCGGTGCCGGCAGGGCCCCGCCTTCGCTGGCGTCTGAGCCTTGGAACTGCAGGCCGAACTGGACGGAGGGATCGAAGAACCCTTTGACCGCCGCATAGGGAATGACCAGCTGCTCTAGAACTTTGGAAAACGTCAAGCTGATCTCGAAGTGATCTTCAAGAACTTTGAGATCCCAAAACTGATGTTGGACCACGATGGTCATGTCGTCGGGATACCGCTCGTGCAGCTCATCGGAAATTTCGACGCCCGGAAAATTCGTGTCGAAGGCGATGAAGAAATGATGTTCGCCAGGCAAGCCTTCCTTGATGACAATTTCCAAGGCGCTGCGCACAACACCGCGCAGAGCTTCTTGAGCCATCAAATCATAGCGCATCAAATCCTTCGACATAGGCCTACCTGATCTCGGTCTGAATATTTTCCCCGTGGGCGGAACACAGCTTTTCAAGCCGACGAAACACGCCCTTTTCATCACGGGGCAAGGGTACTCCCGGGTGCGGGGGAGTCAATGCGAGAGGCTGCCTCTGCCGCACACTATTGCGAGAAAACGCACCGGTTCCGCAGTATTTTCGCGAGGCGCACATCTTGACGCGGGTGGCGGCGGCTTAGGAAGGCCTACTCGGCACTCGCTGTCACATAGGTGACGCGAATCGGTGACGACGCTTGAGTTTGCAATTGATCGCCAGCGCCTAAGGTCATAAACCCGTCATGGACGGCCTGATCAATTTCGCTCAGTTCACGAACCACAGCACTGGCGCCGCGCGGGCGAGCTTCGGCCAAAGCCTCAAGACGGGCGGTGACGTCGGCGGAAATTTCCCGCAGCAAGGATGCAACGTCGCTTCCTGATGCGAGGCCGCGCAAGTGCTGCACATAGGTTTGTGTGACATCCACAAATGTTTCTGCTTCAGCAACGAAAATGTCGGTCCGCACTTCAAGCAAGGGCGCGTTATCACGCTGCCAAAGGCGTGCGGTTTCTTGAGCGCCGTCACGGAAGGCGGCGGCATCGCTGAGCCAAGCGGTGACTTCTTCGCGCACCGCCGGGTTTGCGGTCGGTGCCCGGTCTTGGGCATAGGCAAGTCCGGCGTCAGCACTGACCCAGAGCATCACCATGAATGCGAGAAAGGCAATAATACGCATGATCATCTCGACAGGTTGTTTTCACAAATCCAGCCCCGAGTATGCCAAAAAGAGAAAAAGGAAAGGTAAAGGTGGAGGCTTCTGTTGCCAGGTGCCTCCGAACCCCGCCTAACCCGGCTAGGGGCTAGGACTTAAAGTTTAGGTACTCGAACTGCGTTAAGCAGCAAGAGCCACCTGAGCGTCGTTGTCATTTGCAACTAGCTTTATGGTCCCGATAACGGTGGGGCCACACCGAGCGAAAGTTACACCTTTAGACGTCCGTCGATCCTATTTCGCCCCCACAGAAAACCAAGGCTGGGCTTGGGCTTGTGGTGGAGGCGCCGGGTACCGCCCCCGGGTCCGAGCCGCTTATTACGTGGCTATTTATCGCCATAGTCAGCCGAAGCCGACAGCTTCTATATATGCCCTTTTATCTCCTAAAAAAAGGTGTTGGTGACATGGCGCACAAAAAGCCCTGTTTCCGTCACATTCCAAAGATTTCCCGAACTGGGGCAAATGGTTAAGATCGGCACGAATCAGAATGCATTTTTTTGAGGGGCAGGTCATATGACGTTCACCGACGACCGCGTTTGGACGATTTATCTTTCCGGGGAAATTCACAGCGACTGGCGTGAAGCGCTAGCCAAGGGCATCAAAAAGGCCGAGCTCGGCGTTGATATTACCTCGCCGGTGCTGGACCACGAAGACTCAGACAAATGCGGCACCGAAATCCTGGGGGACGAGGCCGACAAGTTCTGGGCCGACCATAAAGGCGCCAAACTAAACGCCATCCGCAACCGAACCTATATTGAAACCGCCGACATTGTCATCGTGCGCTTTGGTGACAAATACAAACAATGGAACGCCGCCTTTGATGCGGGCTTTGCGGTCGCCAATGAAAAGCCGCTCATCACCCTTCATGCCGAAGAACACGATCACGCGCTCAAGGAAATTGACGCGGCCGCCTTTGCCACCTGCCGCAACGTGGCGCAGATCGTAAAAATCCTCGAATACGTCATCGACGCGGATTTGGATTAGGCCTTTCAGAAGGGCACATCTTGCAGTAGTTTGGGCGCATTAAATCCCTCTATACGGGAGAATTACAATGGCCAAGAAACTCGCAATCGTTGTAACCCACGGCATTGGCACTGCCCCCAAGGATTTCGACAAGGCCCTGAAAGGCGAATTGCGCCAGCGCGTGGGGTCTTCCCTTTGGCGCGACATTCATTGGATTCCAGTTCACTGGTCCCCCGTGCTCACCCCCAGACAAGACAAACTTTCCGCACGAATGAAAAAACGTTCGCGATGGAACTGGGTACGGGGCTTTGTCATCGATAATCTTTCCGATGCGTCGGCCTACCAATACAAAGGCCGCACCACAGCCCGGCACAAGGTCTCTGCCTACTACGAAATCAACGACAGGTTTTATCAGGCGCTAAAAAAGGCGCGCACTGCCGGCAAGGTGGATGACAACACACATGTGATCTGCATCGCGCAGTCGATGGGGTGCCACGTTTTGTCCAACTACATTTGGGATATGAGCACGGAGCCGCGGCGCGTAACCGACGAAACCGTCAATCCTTTCGTGCGCATGGACCGGCTTTCTGGTTTCTTCATGACCGGCTGCAACATTCCGTTGCTGCTAATGGCATTCGCTGAAACCCATCAAGTGCCAATCAAAGTCCCGGGAGCCGGAGTTACATTTGCCGCGCCAGAGGCAATGTGGGAAACCTATTTCGATAAGGACGATCTCCTGGGCTATCCGCTGCGGCCGACCTACGCGACGTATTATGCCGGCAATGTGCCGGGCTTTCCGTTCGATGCGGCCAAGGAAGTAAAGATCAACGACAATACGATAAGTTCTGGGGGCCTTATTTCAGGTATGACCCCTTATTCCCACACCCAGTATTGGGAAGATTCAGAGTTTCTCGATCCGCTTGAAGCGGGCATTCGCAAAATCCACGCGTTGATTTAAAATAGCTATGCGTCGAGTGGCTTCGCAGGGGCGCAGGCTGTGTTAGGCTCGGTGCCTTAGCCCTCCGATTCGACCAGAGCCATGCAGCAATATCTCGATCTTCTGACGCATATTCTTGACAACGGTGTCGACAAGCCCGACCGGACGGGGACGGGGATCCGTTCGGTCTTTGGTCATCAGATGCGCTTTGATTTGGCCCAGGGTTTTCCGCTGGTGACCACCAAGAAGTGCCATTTGAAGTCCATCATCCATGAGCTGCTATGGTTCGTCGCGGGCGACACCAACATTCATTATCTGAAAGAACATGGCGTCAGCATCTGGGATGAATGGGCGGATGAAAGCGGCGAGCTTGGCCCCGTCTATGGCCACCAGTGGCGCTCATGGCCCAATGGCTCGGGGCGCAAGATCGATCAGATCAACTGGGTGCAAAATGAAATTCGCACCAATCCCTATTCCCGCCGCCTGGTGGTGACCGCGTGGAACCCCGCCGACATTCCCGATATGGCGCTGCCGCCGTGTCATTTGATGTTTCAATTCTATGTGGCGGACGGAAAGCTTTCTTGTCAGATGTATCAGCGCTCGGCGGACACCTTTCTGGGCGTGCCCTTCAACATCGCCTCTTATGCGCTGCTGACCATGATGATGGCGCAGGCATGTGATTTGGAACCGGGCGACTTTGTCCACACATTTGGCGATGCGCACCTTTATCACAATCATTTTGAACAGGCGCGCGAACAGCTCACCCGAGAGCCTTTGCCGCTGCCTACCATGAAGCTGAACCCACTTGTAAAAGATGTCTTTGCATTTACCCATAATGATTTTGAACTTACGGGGTATGAAGCCCACCCCCATATTAAAGCGCCGGTTGCGGTCTGATGTCGAAAGTCACGCTTCGCGATGCGGGCGAGCAAGATGTTCCCCTGATCCTTGCCTTCACCAAAAAGCTTGCGGCGTTTGAACGGGGCGTCGTCACCGCGACAAAAGCCGATATGCACGCACGCTTCTTTGGCCCGCACGCCATCGCCAAGGGCATTGTTGCGGAATTGGACGGCAAGCCTGTGGGCTCCGCGCTTTATTACTTTGCGTTTTCGTCCTACGCCGGCCGGCCCGTTTTGGCACTTGAAGACATTTATGTGGACGAAACGGCGCGCGGGGTCGGCATCGGTAAAAAGCTGATGGCGGAACTTGCGGCGCGCGCCATGGAGGCCGGGTGCATGCGCATGCAATGGTCCGCCATGAAATGGAACCAAAGCGCGATCGATGTTTATGAGCACCTCGGCGCCAAGCCCACCGAAGGCGTTGTCTATTTCAAGTTCGATGATGAAGCGATGGCGGCGCTTGCGGCAGAAGCCGAACGAGGGGCTGACCGGTGAGCGGCCCTGCCAAAGTCGCAATTGTTGTGGCCATGGCAAAGGAAGGCCGTGTCATCGGCAAGGATGGTGGCTTGCCGTGGCGCATTCCCGGCGACATGAGGTTTTTCAAATCCATCACATTGGGCAAACCCATTATCATGGGGCGGAAGACCTTTGAGTCCATTGGCAAGCCGCTGCCAGGGCGCACCAATATTGTCATTACGCGAGATACCAACTGGTCTGCGGATGGTGCCCGGGTTTGTCACACCATCGAAGATGCGCTGGTGCTGGCCCGCAAGATCGCCGCGCGCGATGATGCAGCGCATATTTGCATTATTGGCGGCGCAGAGATTTATGCGCTGGCCCTGCCGCTGACGGATGTGATTTTCCTCACCGAAGTGGCGGGCGCGGTGGAAGGGGATACGACCCTTTCCGCGTTTGACATGAGCGAATGGGAAGAGGTGAACCGCCTCCCCATTCCGGACGACGCACGCGCGACACACAAGGCGGAACTGGTCGAATTGGTGCGGCGTTAGCCTTCAAAATCCTGCGTCGGGCAAGCGTCACTCACGCTCTTAAAATGAAAAATGTCTGCCCCCACCGCCGCCGATATGTGCTTCAGGTGCCGCTACATGGCTTATTCCCCAGATTTCTTTGCGCCCCAAATTTTGGCCTGAACCGCCAAGAGATGGCTGATCGGTCGATATGTATTTGTTTTCATTCAGTTTTTTCATTATGAACGGTTGATGAACATCAATGCGCACTGTCGTTCAGCTAGCCTATTGATAATTTTTTTGGGGCTGACAACTTGCCGCAGTGGTAGGAAAGAAGCCGTTTTATCGGGGGGGACGGGCCTCTCCTTTGCTGTAAGGAGTCAACATGTTCAATCATCTAACAAAGGTTGGTGCGGCTGCGATTGCCATCGCAATGTTTTCCGCGCCAGCGCTTGCTCAGAATTTCACTTTAAACCCGACATTTGGGACTTTCACGCTCCAGTCGGGATTCACGCCCGATCCCTATCAGATCGATGTTGTTGCCGGAGGCTCGAATGATGCCTCAAATGTCGGCAGTCAATGTGCCGGCTTTGTTGCCGAAGCACCGGATGTGCGCTTGCACTTCCAGGGCGGGCTCTTCAACGAGATCAATTTCTCAACCCAGTCCAATTCGGACACGACGCTGGTGATCAACGATCCCAATGGGACATGGCATTGCAATGATGATGGCGGCAACGGCCTGAACGCGCTGCTGTCATTTGTCCCGGTCAGCGGACAATACGATATCTGGGTCGGCACTTATGGTTCATCGACCGCGAACGCGACATTGGCAATCTCGGAGCTGCCCTATGGTGGCGGCTCAACGCCTCCTCCGCCGCCACCTCCGCCAACTTCTGGCCCAGACTTCACGTTAAGCCCTGCTTTTGGGACCTTTACACTCCAGTCTGGCTTCACACCTGATCCCTATCAGATCAATGTTGTTGCCGGGGGCTCAAACGATGCCTCCAATTGGAGTAACGGAACCTGCGCCGGCTTTGTTGCCGATGCACCGGATGTGCGCTTGCACTTCCAGGGCGGGGCCTTCAACGAGATCAATTTCTCGACCTTATCGAGTTCCGACACGACGCTGGTGATCAACGACCCCAATGGTGATTGGTGGTGTAATGATGATGGCGGCAACGGCCTGAATGCACTGCTTTCATTTGTGCCGATTAGTGGCCAGTACGACATCTGGGTCGGCACCTATGGTTCATCGACCGCGGATGCGACATTGGCGATCTCGGAGCTACCCTATGGTGGTGGATCAACACCTCCGCCTCCTCCTCCGCCTCCACCGTCCGGTCCGGATTTCACACTCAATCCGACATTTGGCACCTACACGCTGCAATCGGGTTTCACGCCTGATCCCTTTGAGGTCAACGTGATTGCCGGGGGGAACAATGACGCCAGCGCGTGGAGCAATGGTACCTGCCGCGGTTTTGTTGCCGATGCGCCCGATGCGCGAGTTCACTTCCAAGGTGGGTCCTTCGCCCAGCTTTATTTCTCTGTGAGCTCAGACTCGGACACAACGATTGTGATCAATGATCCCAATGGCAATTGGCACTGCGATGATGATGGCGGCAATATCGGTCTCAATCCGGCGCTCTTTATGGCACCGGTTTCGGGGCAATACGACATCTGGGTGGGAACGTATGGAAGCTCCACCGCCGATGCGGTATTGGCAATCTCGGAACTCTATTCTTATTAGAATTTGAGCTGATCAACGTATTAAGGCGTCGCTGGAAAAACCAGTGGCGCCTTTTGTTTTGGCAATTGGCTCATGATTGAGCCGTTGCATTGGGGGGTGCGCCGTCCCACATTGAAGGCGAGGGTGCAAAGAACGGAACGATGGCATGATACTCGCGGCGATCAGGGTCTTGATGGCGATATTTGCGGGCGCGGTTTCGTCCATGCCCGCGGCTTCGCAAAATCCGGGCGCAACACCGACCTATGGTGAGGAAGTACTGATCTCGCCGCTTGAAGAAGTCTTTGAGGTGGGGGTGCAGGCTGGCGGCCCCATCAAGGTCGATCAAGATTTGCCGGCGCCGTGCCGGGGCTATATCGCCAGCGCGCCGGACTTTGACCTCACCTATGAAGCCACAGATCTTCCGCTTTATATTTTTGTGAGTTCCGATAGCGATACGACACTCGCCATTGCCGACCCGGAAGGGACTTGGCATTGCAGCGATGACGATATCGGCCTTAATCCCGTTGTTCGCATCGAAGCGCCCCCGTCCGGGGTCTATACCATTTGGGTGGGCACCTACCGGGAAAGCGGCGCCGAACGTGCGGCACTGTTTATCTCGGAAACACCGCCGCTTGGGTATTAGGCCCGCTCAAGTGCGTCGCTGACTTTTTTCGCAATCTCAACGAAAACTTTTGCCCCGGCGCTTTGGGGTGCATGGGCGACAATCGGCGTGCCTTCATCCGCTGTCTGACGAATTTCTGGGATCAGCGGTACTTGCCCCAGGAACGGGCACTCAAGTTTTTCTGCTGTGCGTTTTGCGCCGCCTTCGCCAAATATGAAATTCTTGCTGCCGTCGGGCATTTCGAGCCATGACATGTTTTCGACAATGCCAAAAACCGGCACGTTCACTTTTTCGAACATGGCAAGACCCTTGCGCGCATCGATAAGAGCGATTTCCTGGGGCGTGGAAACGATCACCGCGCCCGATACCGGAACCCGTTGTACAAGAGTTAGTTGCGCATCCCCCGTGCCCGGCGGCATATCAACCACCAGCACATCAAGTGGCGCCCAGGCCACATCTTGCAGCATTTGGGTCAGGGCGCTGTTGATCATCGGCCCGCGCCAGATCATCGGCTCATCCCCGGGCACAAGCATTCCCATGGACATAACTTTCAGACCAAAGGCTTCCAAGGGTTGCAACACCTTGCCGTCGGATTCCGGTTTGCCGGTGACGCCCATCATGGTGGGCAGCGAAGGGCCATAAACATCGGCATCTAGCAAGCCCACTTTGAGCCCCAATTGCGACAGGGCGACCGCCAGATTGACAGCGACGGTGGATTTGCCGACGCCGCCTTTGCCGCTGGCCACCGCCACAATGTGCTTGATGCCGGGAATAGCTTTGGGTGTGGGCGGCGGCGGGCCGCCGTGCTTGCCGGCCCTGCCAGGATTTGGGCCGCGCCCGCGCCCATCATCGCCGTGGCGATGGGGCTGTTTCTGAGGTGAGGGAGCTTGCTGAGCGGGCGGAGCTGGCGCATCGGAATGGGCGGTAAGGACCGCGTTCACCTGTTTCACGCCAGGCATGGCTTTTACCAACCGTTCAGCCTCCGCGCGCACGGGCTCGTAGAGCGAGGCAAACTTGGGGTCGATCTCCAGCACAAAGCTGACCTTCCCATCCAAAACCGAGACCTGCCGGACGGTTTCGGTGGTTATAAGGTCGGCGCCTCCCCCGGGGGTGGCCACGTGGGAAAGGGCATCGCGGACGGCATCAGCGGTGGGGGCAGACATGATTACTCCTGATCGGTATGATTGGGACTGTTTCGCGCTTGATTTAGGACGCTTTAGTCCCACATCGAGTGCTGGAAAGCGAAAACCAACAAAAATGTGCGTATCCGGGTTCCATGTCTTATAACGCGGAGCGAGACGATTCAAAGCATCCATCAAGTTCAAAGGGAGCGGTAATACATGCCCGAAGGAAATAACGGCGGAGGGCGCGGGCCCTGGGGTCAAGGACCACAAGGTGGCGGCGGTAACCAGGGTGGCGGCAGCGGACCCGATCTTGAAGAGCTTTTGCGCCGCGGGCAGGACCGATTTCGTCGCGCCCGGCGCGGTGGCGGCGGCGGTGGCCGCGGCGGCCCCGGCATGGGCTTTGGCAGTATGGGCGCAGGCGGATTGGTCGTTATTGGGCTGATCCTGCTGGGCGCATGGATTGCCACAGGCGTCTATATGGTGGATGCGGGCGAAGAAGGGGTCATCACACGATTTGGCGCTTATGAGCGATCAGAAACGCCCGGGCTTCATGTCCATTGGCCTTGGCCAATCGAAGCGCACTTCACGCCAAACATTGAACAAGAACGCCGGGTCAATGTGGGCTCGATTGAGCCTGGTGAGCGGCGCGCCGGAAACCGTGCAAATGAAAGATTGATGCTCACCGGCGACGAAAACATCGTCGAAATTGATTTTACGGTGCAGTGGAACATCAACAATGCGGCCCATTATCTTTTCAACGTCGAAAACCCTGAAACAGCGGTGCGAGACGCAGCCCAATCGGCGTTGCGCGAAGTCGTCGGGCAATCAGCGCTAGAGACCTTGCTCACCAGTGAACGGCTTCCTGTCGAAGTACGTGTGTTAGAGATCAGCCAAGGTATTCTGGACGAATACGAGGCCGGAATTCTTATCAACCGCGTAAACCTTCAAAATGTTCTGCCCCCTCAACCGGTTCAGGCAGCGTTTGACGATGTTCAGTCTGCGGAACAAGACGAGGTTACCTTTCAGGAAGTTGCAAACCGTGAGGCTGTCTCACGCGTCGAAAATGCGCGCGGGCGGGCTTCGGGCATTATCTTGGCGGCCGAGGCCTATCGTGAGCAGACCATTGCGCAGGCCGATGGTGAGGCGCAGCGCTTCATTGCTATCTACAATGAGTATAGACAGGCGCCCGAGGTCACGCGGCAACGCATGTATCTCGAAACCATGGAGCGTGTCTTTAATGATATGGACAAGATCATCATTGATGAGAACGGCCAAAGCGGCGTTGTCCCGTATCTTCCATTGAATGAACTTCAAAGCTCGAGCACTAGCTCGACTTCACGTTAGGAGGCGCGCATCATGAGATATCTAGCAGCATTTGGTATGATCGCCGCGTTTGCTTTGTTCGCAGTTCTTTCGAGCGCATTTTATATTGTTCAGGAAACTGAATACGCGATCGTGCTTCAATTTGGTGAGCCCATTGGTGAAACCAGCGAGCCGGGTCTGCATATAAAGCTGCCCTTTTTGCAGCAGGTTGAACACATGGACCGCCGGGTTTTGGTTCTGGATACACAGCCGGAACGCATGTTGTCATCCGAACAACGCCCGATCATCATCGATACCTACACACGTTGGAAGATCATTGATCCGCTGGCGTTCTATGAAACGACCCGGACACGAACGCAGGCTGATCTCAACTTGACGAACCTTTTGCGTTCGAACCTTCGGGCTGTGGTTGGGGATGTTACGTTTGAAACATTGTTGTCGCCAGAACGTCGTGTCTTGATGCAAGAGATCCAGGAACTCATTGGCGAGCAATCGCGACGCTGGGGAATTGAAATTGTCGATGTGCGTATTTTGCGTGCTGACTTGCCGCCTGAGATTGCCCAGACGGTGTTTACCCGGATGAGTTCGGAACGTGAAGCTGTTGCGCGCGAAAGCCGCGCACGGGGCCAAGCCGAAGCGCTTCGCATTGATGCACGCGCCTCCCGGGATGCTGTAGTGCTTTTGGCGAACGCGGAACGCGAAGCGCAAATCACGCGCGGGATAGGGGACGCGGAACGCAACCGTATCTTCGCCGAAGCCTATGGCCGCGATGCGGAATTCTTCGCCTTTTATCGGGCTATGCTCGCCTATGAGGCGGCACTGGAGTCTGGTGACACACGGCTAGTGCTTTCGCCGGATTCGGAATTCTTCCGTTACTTCGGTGATCCCCTAGGGAGGGACTAGGGCCGCGCAATGGATCTCACTTGGGGAGATTTACTCGTCGGGCTCGGACTGGCATTTGTGATTGAGGGGTTGGGCTATGCTATTTTCGCCCGCCCCCTCAAACGGCTGGTGATGGAAGTTCTGGCCATGCCGGAGTTCACGGTCCGCCTCGTGGGGCTGACGATTGCGGCCATCGGGGTCCTTATTGTGTGGCTGGCCAGAGCCTGAGCCGCAGAAAAGTGCGGCACACACACAACATTATTACCGTCATTGTAAGGATTCCACAGCAAGGTTACTGGCTGGGGGTTCACTGAAGCGACCCTGGCGGCGTAAGTTCAGAGCTTGTAAGGGGCTGGGCAACGGCAGAGGGAGATTTCCGTGCTGCAACGAAATTTTTTGGCAGGGCGCATAATTGCGGTCACGACCTTGGGTCTCATCATGGTCTTGGCTGCGACGGTGACGGACCCTGTCGCCGCACAGCGCCGCAATGGGCCTGATACATTCGCCGATCTGGCCGACCGCCTATCGCCCGCCGTGGTCAATATCTCAACTTCGCAATACGTAAGACGCGAAGGGGATGAAGACATTCCATTTGAGCAGTTCCCCCCGGGCCACCCCTTTGGCGATTTGTTTCGTGATTGGCTCGAGCGTAATCCCGAAGCCGCCCCCGTGCCTCAGCAAACAACATCCCTGGGTTCGGGCTTTGTCATCGACGAAGACGGCATCATCGTAACCAACTATCACGTGGTGACCGGCGCAGATTCGGTGTCGGTTATCTTCACCGACGGCACAACCCTCGACGCGACATTGATTGGCGCGGACGAAGCGACCGATATTGCTGTGCTTCAAGTGCAGCCAGACCATCCACTGGCGGCCGTATCATTTGGCGATTCTGATGTTGCCCGCGTTGGCGATTGGGTGATGGCAATCGGCAATCCCTTTGGCCTTGGCGGCACGGTGACGGCGGGGATCATTTCTGCCCGCAACCGCGACATATATTCAGGTCTCTATGATGATTTCATTCAGACCGATGCTGCCATCAATCGCGGTAATTCAGGCGGACCTTTGTTTAATATGGATGGTGACGTTGTGGGCGTGAACAGCGCCATTATCTCCCCCTCCGGCGGGTCCATCGGCATCGGCTTTGCAATCCCTGCTTCGACGGCTGATCTTATTGTGCGGCAAATCCTTGAATTTGGTGTGGTGCGCCGCGGATGGTTGGGCGTTCGTGTGCAGACGATTACGCCGCAAATTGCCGAAAGCCTTGGCATGGACCGGGCAGAGGGCGCGCTTATCTCAGGCATTACCGAAGGCGGTCCTGCCGCAGATGCTGGGATCGAACGCGGTGATGTGGTCATTGAATTTGATGGGCATGAAATTGGCACCATGCGCAGCTTGCCGCGTGTTGTATCCCAAACCGAAGTGGGCCGCCGCGTTCAAGTGCGAGTGTGGCGCGAGGGGCGCTACCGCAATTTCCGCGTGATGCTTGGGGAACTTCAAGACGATGAGGTTGCGTCCCTGACATCGGATTTGCCGCAGTTTCAAGCGCAAACCGGCACTATTGAAAGCCTTGGCTTTACGGTTGCCGATATTACCCCGACGCTGAGGGAACAATATGACCTGCGCGCCAATGCAGAAGGGGTCGTGGTGACGGTTGTTGATCCGGCTTCGTCTGCGGGGGAAAGCATTCAGCCCGGCGATGTGATCTTGGAAGTGGAACGAGAGATCGTTCGCAGTGTGGACCATGTCGTGCAAGTGGTCGCGCGTGCCGATGCCAGCAGCCACGATGTGGTCTTGTTCTTGGTCGAACGGGGTGGGCAGGCGAGTTACGAAGCCGTGCGCTTTGCCGATTAACCCCTGACAAAGTCCCTTTTTCTGTAGCCCTGGAAGTAGAGTAGGGCGGTTAAGTCGCCGTGATCGACGCGCGCGCCTGCCGCTTCCGCAACGATGGGCTTAGCGTGGAAGGCAACGCCCAACCCCGCAGCTTGAATCATGGCGAGATCGTTGGCGCCATCGCCTACGGCAAGCGTTTGACTTTCCCTTAACCCCATGCGTTTGCGTGCCGCAATAAGGGACGCGAGCTTGGCCTCGCGGCCCAAAATGGGCTCTTCAACCTCCCCGGTCAGTGCGCCATTTCTCATGACCAGATTGTTGCCGCTGTGCTCGGCAAACCCGATGATCTGCGCGACGCGCGAGGTGAAATAAGTAAAGCCGCCAGACACCAATATCGTCAGGGCGCCTGATTTGTTCATGGTGCGGACGAGTTGGCGGGCACCGGGCGTTAGGCCGATGCGCTGTGACAGTGTGGTGGCAAGGTTGTTTTCGCTAAGCCCCTTTAGCATGGCAACGCGGGCCCGCAAGGCGGCCTCGAACTCCATCTCCCCGCGCATGGCGCGTTCCGTAATTGCCGCGATCTGAGCCTTTTTCCCGGCGAATGCCGCGAGTTCATCAATGCATTCCACGGTGATCATAGTAGAATCCATATCCGCGATTAGCAGTTTTTTGCGGCGACCCTCGGCGGTTTGCGCAAACAGATCCACGGGCGCGTCGCCAAGCGCCTTGCGCGCGCATGCTTCCGTCTCCCTGAGCGTCAATCCCGTAAAGGCGATGTCGCACGCCACCTGCGGCGTCAGCCAGTTAGGGGCTGCCGCCGTGCCACCGGCGCTTGCGATCGCCTCGCGCACGTCGTCCGTGAGCGCGGAAGTGACCGCAGGGGTGGCGGGATTGCTGACAAGGGTGAGGATGGTGTTCATGGGCCGAGCCGGTTAAATGTTAGCCATGTCGAAGACGCCGATCCTTATTGCAGGCCCCACCGCCAGCGGCAAGTCAGCCTTGGCGCTTCACTTGGCGCAGGCCTTGGGCGGCGCCATCATCAATACCGACAGCATGCAGGTCTATGAGGGATTGCGCGTGCTGGCCGCCACCCCATCGGATGACGAGCAGGCATTGGCCCCGCACTACCTTTATGGGGTTCTGGACCCCTCAGTGCGCTGTTCCGCCGGGCGTTGGGCGCGCATGGCGGTGGATGTTCTAAGCGAGGTCGAGGGCAAAGGGCTGACGCCAATTTTCGTTGGTGGAACAGGGCTTTACTTTAAAGCTCTCATGGAAGGTCTCTCCGCTATTCCAGAGATCCCCGATGAAGTGCGCGCCCAAGCCGAGGCCCGAAAGGCCAAAGCTGGTGTGGCAGGCCTTTTTGCAGATGTGGCGGCGCGCGACCCAAGATCCGCGGGCCGGCTTCGGCCCACCGATGCGCAGCGCATTCAGCGTGCTTGGGAGGTTTTGGAAGCCACCGGTCGAGGCCTTGCCGAATGGCAATCCCAGCACGGCGCGCCTGTAATTAAGGGCGCTGCCGCGCGGTTGGTGCTAGAGCCGCCCCGAGCCTGGCTTTATGAGCGCAGCGACCGGCGCTTTGATCAAATGCTGACCCAGGGAGCGCTGGAAGAGGTGGCGGCATTGGTGGGTCGCGGGCTGGACCCCACGTTGCCCGCCCTTAAAGCGTTGGGGGTCAGGGAACTTGCGGTGTATTTAGAGGGCGAAATGAGCCTTGAAGACGCAAGCGAGAAGGCAAAAATGCTTACCCGCCGCTATGCAAAACGCCAAATGACTTGGATGCGCAATCAAATGGCGGATTGGGAGCGGCTTGATCCCTCAGCGAAGGCGGTGAATGAGGCTGCGCTTTTGTGTGTCACATAAAGCTGGAATAGACCTCGCGCTGGGCCGCTAAATATCTTTAAAATCAAGGTGATTCGAAACGCGTAAAGCTTGCAGCGTTTCGATATTTCGGCTTAATAGCCATGAGTGCCTTTTCCGCAATTGGCGGACATTTGGGTGGTAACCCCCGCCACACCGAACAGGGCAAAACCGGCGGCGCGATGGTCCGCCACGATCACGTCTTATCTGTCGGGATTGATGGGGGCTTGGATTTCGAAGCCGCGCCCCCTCGCGCGTCTTCATTTGTAACGGAAGGTATAAGGCAGCACGATGCTATCCAGTCTCTTAGGTCTCTTTTCCGCTGATATGGCCATCGATTTGGGCACGGCCAATACGCTTGTTTATGTCAAAGGCCGCGGCATCGTTTTGAACGAGCCATCTGTTGTGGCGATGATTACGAAAGGCGGCAAGAAACAAGTGCTTGCCGTGGGTGACGAGGCCAAGATGATGCTCGGCCGAACGCCGGGGAACATCGAAGCGATACGCCCCATGCGCGACGGCGTCATTGCTGACTTCGAACTTGCCGAAGAAATGATCAAGCACTTCATTCGCAAAGTGCATAATCGTTCGACCTTTGCCAATCCGCTCATTCTTGTTTGTGTGCCCTCCGGTTCAACTGCTGTTGAACGCCGCGCCATTCAGGAAAGCGCGCTTTCCGCCGGTGCGCGCCGCGTTTATCTGATCGAAGAACCAATGGCCGCAGCAATTGGTGCGGGGCTTCCGGTGACCGAGCCAACGGGCTCGATGGTCGTCGACATTGGCGGGGGGACCACCGAGGTTGCCGTGCTCTCGCTCGGCGGTATTGTTTACGCCCGCTCTGTTCGCGTGGGCGGCGATAAAATGGATGACGCCATTGTGGGCTTCATCCGTAGGCACCATAATTTGCTGATCGGCGAAAGCACTGCCGAACGCATCAAGAAAGAAGTAGGGTCCGCCCTTAGCCCGGCTGATGGCAAGGGCCATGAGGTCGATCTCAAAGGTCGGGACTTGATGAACGGGGTGCCCAAGGAAATCACCATCGACCAGCGCCAAATTGCCGAAGCGCTGGCCGAACCTGTGGGCTCCATCGTCGAAGCGGTCAAAGTCGCGCTGGAGGCAACGCCCCCGGAATTGGCTGCTGACATCGTTGACAAGGGCATTGTACTGACGGGCGGGGGCGCGTTGCTCGCCAATCTCGATCAGGTGCTGAGGGAAGAAACGGGTCTGCCGGTTTCCATCGCCGACGATCCGCTCTCCTGCGTTGCACTGGGAACGGGGCAAGCACTTGAGAATTACAAAGCTATGCGCCACGTGCTCTCTTCGGTTTATTGAGCGCACAAATGAGCCTCGCGAATGGAAACGCGGGCCGAATTGGGTAGAGACGGGGTATCCTTGAAGGATAGCTGAAAAACAGCGTAAGGATCCGGGGTCTCGTGAAGTCGTACTTTACAAGCAGAAGCGATCGCGCGCGTGTCACCGTGGGGATGGTGACGCACCGCACATCCTTGTTCGTCATGGTGCTGATTGCTTGCGTGTTTCTTTTGCTCGACCGGGCCGAAGCTACGGTCTTTGAACGGGCGCGCGAAGCGGCGACCGATGCGGTCACGCCGGTACTCGAAATTTTCTCCGGGCCTGTATCGGCGGTGCGCGAGTTTCTTGCGGGCATTCAAGGCTATCTTGCGGTTCACGAAGAAAATGCCCGGCTGAGAGAAGAAAACGCGCGCCTACTTGCCTGGCAAGCGGCCGCCCAGCAATTGCAGCGTACGGTGAACCGCTACAATGCCTTGCTAAACGTTCCCGTGGACCCCTCGCTTGAATATGCCACGGGACGCGTTGTTGCCGATGATGGTGGCCCCTTCCGCCGCACCCTGATTGCCAATGTGGGCGCGCTCAATGGCGTGGAACGCGGGCAAGCAGCGGTGGATGAACATGGACTGATTGGTCGCATCGTGGGCGTTGGCAATGAGGCCGGGCGCATTTTGCTGGTGACCGACCTCAACAGCCGGGTGCCGGTATTTGTGGAGCCGGGGCGCAGGCGAGCCATTTTGGCGGGGGATAACTCCGATCTTTTGCGTCTCGATTATTTGGAAAGCGACGAAGGCATTGAACCTGGCGCGCGGGTTGTAACCACGGGCGAGGGGGGTCTGATCCCGCCGGGCCTGCCTGTCGGTGTTGTGGCCGGGGAACGCGGCGGCATATGGCGCGTGCGCTCGGCCACGCGCTTTGACAGTATTGATTACGTCCGGGTGCTGAGGTTCTCTTTCCCGAGCGGGATTGAAGACCCCGGCATTGGTTTGCCGGACGCAGCAGAGCGGGTTTCGCCGCCTGAGGAAGATCTGGCAACCCAGCCGGACGAGGTTGGTGATGCGACCGCAGATGACGTGGCAGTTCAACCGGATGCGGTTGATGACGCGACCGCAATTGATCCCGCCGCTGCGACCGAGGCTGCTGGCGAAGATGGGCAGGAGGACTGATCCATGTGGCCCAGCTCTCGCTCCAGTGTAGGCTCTCGCATCGTGCGCGGCACTTCCGTGGTGGTGCCGACGTTAGTGGGCTTGTTCTGTGTGCTGGCCGTGATCATGCCCTATGGCGCGTTTGGCGGCATTCCGCTGGCACCTGTCTTTCCATTGGCCGCCATCTTTTTCTTTGTGCTTACGCGGCCCGGTCAGATGACGCCGCTGTCGGTTTTTGCTATCGGCCTGTTTCAGGATTTTCTGACCGGTAGCCCGGCCGGGCTTTGGGCACTGGTGTATCTGCTCGCCTATGGCGTGACGGTGGCGCTGAGGGTGCTGTTTGTTGGGCGCTCGGCAAGCGCGGCCTGGCCGGGGTTTTTGATCGTCGCGGGGGCAAGCGGTGCAGGTATCTGGTTGCTGGCGAGCTTGTTTTACAGCGTGCCCATTCCCGTGGTCCCCATCGCCGGGCAACTAATGCTAACCGGCGCGCTGTACCCCATCATGGCTTGGGTCTTCACCTTGTTCCTTCCGCAGGCGGAGGGCTAAGCCATGGCAAGAGACGTTCGCGATACCGCGCGTCAGGCGGTCTTTACCCGCCGCGCCGCCATTGCCTCCATCGGTGCCATGGGGCTGTTTGGAACGGTCTTCTGGCGGCTTTATGGACTACAAGTTCAGCAGGCGGAGGAATTTGGCATCCTTGCCGAGGAAAACCGCGTCAATGTGCGCCTGCTTGTGCCGCAGCGAGGGCGGATCCTCGACCGCTTTGGGGTGGAGCTTGCCGCTAATCGGCAGAACTTCCGTGTGCTGCTGGTTCCCGAGGACGCCCGCAACGAAGGCATTTCCAATGTGGATGAAGCGCTAAACCTTTTGGCGCAAATTGTTGATCTGTCTGATTATCGCCGCCGCCGGGCCATGCGCGAAGCTGCGCGCAACCGCCCCTTTGTTCCCATCACGGTAAAAGAGAACCTTGATTGGGAAGAATTCGCGCGGGTCAATTTGAACCTTCCTGATCTTCCCGGGATCGTGCCGGATGTCGGGCAGAACCGGTATTACCCCGTTGGCGATCACCTTTCTCACATTGTGGGGCATGTGGGCCGTGTGACTGAACAAGAGCAGCTGCGCGATAATGACCCGCTCATGCGCCTTCCCGATTTTCGCATTGGCAAACTTGGTGTTGAGCGGGAGCTCGATCGGGAACTGCGTGGGCAAGTTGGCACAAGCCAAGTGGAAGTGAATGCGGTCGGCCGCGTGATCCGCGAACTTCAACGAAACGAAGGCGAGCCCGGCAACAATGCGGTGTTGACCATCGACGAAGAATTGCAGCGCTATACCGCAGCGCAGTTTGAAGGGGAAAGCGGGGCAGCAGCGGTTATAGATGTCCATAGCGGGGATATCCTCGCGCTGGTTTCCGAACCTGGTTTTGATCCCAATCTCTTTACCTTCGGTATCAGCGAAGATGATTGGGCGGCGCTGCGCGATAATGAGCTCAACCCCATGGCCAACAAGGCGATCTCTGGCCAATACCCGCCGGGCTCGACCTTCAAGATGGTGGTTGCACTTGCCGCGCTGGAAGAAGGGATCATCAGCCCCCGCGAACAGGTGCTTTGCTCTGGGCACATAACATTGGGCGATCGCGATTTTCACTGCTGGCGCCGCCGCGGCCATGGCGCCATGAACATGCGCAACGGGATCAAACATTCCTGCGATGTTTATTTCTATGAAGTTGCCCGCCGGCTTGGCATCGACAGGATTGCCGCCATGGCTGATCGCCTTGGGCTTGGGTATGAAACCGGCATTCCTCTTCCGGGGGAACGCAGCGGGCTGGTGCCCACGGCGGGATGGAAGATCGCCACCTATGGCGAATCCTGGCAGCTCGGGGAAACGCTGATTACCGGTATCGGGCAGGGTTTTATGCTGACGACGCCGCTGCAACTTGCGCTCATGACAGCACGGCTCGCCACCGGAAACGAAGTTATCCCGCGGCTAGTGCGTGCCATGGGGACAAATGTTGAAGGCATCGCCGAGGCAAGCCCCCTGCCTCAACTGCCGTTGGGGTTTGATCCGTCGCATCTTGCCATTGTCCATGAAGGCATGAATGCGGTTGTGAACGAGCTTGGCGGCACCGCCACCCGTTCCGCCGTGACCGGTGAAGGCATGTCCATGGCAGGCAAGACCGGCACCGCGCAGGTGCGTAATATCTCTAGCGCGGAACGCATCACCGGCGTGCTCGATAATGAAGACTTGCCCTGGCGCTTGCGCGATCACGCCCTGTTCGTGGGGTTTGGCCCAGTGGAGGCACCTAAATATGCCGTCGCTGTAGTGGTCGAACACGGCGGTAGCGGCAGCCGCGCTGCAGGCCCGCGGGCGCGCGATATCATGCAATTTGCCCTGACACGCGATCCCGGCGCCATGCCCGCCATCGGCAATATGGTGCAAACCTCGGGGAACGATGAGGGGCAGGGCTGATGACTGAGGCCTATAACGTCACCACGCCTCCGCGTCGCGGCTTGCTCAACAAGATCGCCGATCTCAACTGGGGTTTGTTGTTTTTGATTTGCATGATCGCGACCGTCGGCTTTGGCATGCTGTATTCGGTTGCCGACGGCAGTTGGGACCCTTGGGCCTCGCGTCAGATCGTCCGCTTCGCGCTCGGGTTAGCGGTTTTGCTGGTTGTCGCCGTGATTGATCTGCGCGTGTGGATGAGCCTTGCCTATCCCGCCTATATCCTTTCGCTTTTACTGCTTATCGCCGTGGAGGTTGCCGGTGAGATCGGCATGGGCGCACAGCGCTGGCTTGTCCTGGGCCCAGTAAACCTTCAACCCTCGGAGCTGATGAAGATCGCGCTTGTCCTGGCCCTTGCGCGTTATTTTCATGGGCTGACGGTGGATGAAGTCTCCAGGCCCTTCCGCCTCATCCCGCCATTATTGATGATCCTTATCCCCGTCAGCTTGGTGATCAGACAACCTGATCTTGGCACGTCGCTTCTGTTGCTGGCGGGCGGGTTTGGCATTGTATTTCTGGCTGGAATTAATTGGTGGTACATCATCGGCAGTATCGCTGTGGGCGTTGCAGCCATCCCCATCGGCTGGCAATTCCTGGCTGATTATCAGAAAAACCGTGTACTGACGTTTTTGAACCCTGAGCGTGACCCCCTGGGCGCGGGCTATCATATCTTGCAGTCAAAGATTGCGATTGGCGCGGGCGGGGTGTTCGGCCAGGGTTTTTTGCAAGGCACGCAAAGTCATTTGAATTTTCTGCCCGAAAAACAAACCGACTTTATTTTCACTATGTTGGCTGAGGAGTTTGGCCTTGCCGGGGCGGCGGGGCTGATCAGTCTTTATATCGCAATCCTTGCCATCGGCGTTTTAACCGCCATGAGCGCGCGCGCTCAATTTGGCCGCCTTGTCGCCATGGGGGTCTGCATCACGCTGTTTCTTTATGTCTTTATCAACGCGGCCATGGTGATGGGGCTGGTGCCCGTCGTCGGCGTGCCCATGCCGCTGGTTTCATATGGCGGCACGTCTATGATGACCATTATGTTCGGCTTTGGCCTTTTGATGAGTGTTCACGTCCACCGCGATGTGGATGTGCCGCGCCGCACCGGAGCCTTTTGGTAAGGGCGGCCTAGGCCCAAAGGCGAGGCTTTACCATGACGAGGGCGTCTGCTATATCCCGCGCCTCGCATGGCACCCATGCGTTTTCCCTTCGGATGGGCCCATAGCTCAGTTGGTAGAGCAGCTGACTCTTAATCAGCGGGTCCGGGGTTCGAGTCCCCGTGGGCCCTCCAATTCTTTGTGCCGGTGCTCTACAGCCTGATTATTCCTGATCCGGCAAAAGCTGCTAATCCAAGCTAATCAGCGGCAATTCGCTACCCACACAAGCAAAACCAAAGAATTTTGGCTCGCCTCGCGGGCAAACCGTAAACCATACGCCATTTTCCAGATGCTGAGCGCCAGGGTCCCATGCCATACTTACCCACGGCCTAATTGATTTTAAGTAATAAATTTGCGCGGGGCGTTATGGGAAGGTTTTTGTTTTGGATTTTGGTGCTGGGGGGCGCTGCAGGCGGCTTTTACGTTTACACGCAAAACCCCGATCCAGTTGAGGTGCGTGCCGCGGTAAGCGGATCATTCGCGGGTCTTCACACCCGCTTGAACGAAGCGATCGCGACAAGCCAAGCCGCCGCCGATGCAGAAACCGAGGCGCGCGACAGCGCTGACAATCCCGAAGAAGAAGCCGATGCCCCGAACGAAGAAGAAGTCGCGGAAACACCCACGCCGCAGCCGGCCTCTGGTGACGCGGGAGACGAGCAATCCCTCGACCAATACCGCGCGTGGATTCGTGAAGCGCGTGTGTTACATCCGTACCCTGAAAGCGAAGAGCGCATGTACGCGGTGATGATGTGCGAATCAGATGGCGATGCGGTGATCGTGAACCCAGCCGGACCGTATTCGGGGTTGTTTCAATACAGCCCCGCCGCGTGGAACGGCGATTGGAACACCTATCGCGACGAAGACATTTTCGATCCCCGAGCGCAGATATTTGCGACAGCGCTTGCATGGAACAATGACATGCAGAGTCAATGGGGCTGCTATAGCCGCGCACATTAGCGCCCTTCTTCTGGCGACGATCAGCAAGAACGGACCTGTGCGTGGCAGCATTTCGCTGAATGGGTCTTAAGCAAGCCTGTCCCGACCAAAAAACCTATTCGCGCGAGGACGGGCGCCATACCGTATTGCTCTCTCGCGCGGTGCTTAACCTATCGTCGCACAATCTTTGGCGTTGATCGCACTGTCGTAATGCCCGCCAAGCTCAGAAAGAAATTCGGCAAGCAAGGCGTCGCGGATGCGCGGTATGGCCAAAAAGGGATTCATGAAGACGCACCGCACAAGGGTCAGGTGATTTGTGTCAATAATTCCGCCATAGGACGCAACATGGCAGCGGATCTGCGCACCCATGTGATCTGTTCCCAGATCCGTCTGCGAAACGGCGAATTTGGGACTGTCCGCAAAAAATTCGGTCAGGCGCCGGGTTAGGGCATTGCTTTGGGATAGGGATTGCCCTTTGCGTCCCACCGAAAAGCAAAGAATATTGGTTTCCGTGGGCTCCAGTATCTGCACCCATTCGTAAGTTTGGAGCAAGCCGTCACGCACGCGCCGGGCCGCCTCGAAAGTCGATTCAATGACATCGGCAAAGGCAGGCGAGGTAAACCCCATCGACTTACCGGTCAGCCAAGTGGCGGCAGGCCCAAGCCCGGCGCGCGAGCCTTCAATTGTCGTCGACCACTTTCCGTCACCAAGGTCGGGCCGGTCGAGATAAGGCGCCTTGAAAGATGAAACAGCGTAGGCTTCGTCATCACGGGCGAGAAACGCCCCGCAAGCGTAAGGCACGTACCCTAGTTTGTGTGGATCAAGGGTGATTGAATCTGCCTGAGAAATTGCGCGCAGCGCCTTTGTGCTTTCCGGGCTCAGCCACTTGCTGCCCCCTTGATGCAAGACAGCGCACATGAACCCGCCGTAGGCGGCGTCCACATGATGCCAGATGTGGCGCCCGCGCTCTGTGCACAGAGTTTCCAGGAGCGCGGTAACCTTGTGAATGGGGTCGATCTCACCGGCCTCTGTTGTTCCTGCGACCGATACGACCATCAGGACAGGGCGGCATTGCGCTTCCGCCAAATCGATCTTTGTCTTCAAGTCGCCGGGATCTAGATGCCCCGCCTCGTCGGTTTCTACGGGCCAGAACGAATTTTCACCGAGGCCAAATATATTTGTGCCTTTCTGCCATGAAAAGTGCTTGCTTCCCGGCACCAAAATCACTGGTCCACGGTAGGGCGTGCCGTTCAGGGCGGAGATGCGATCGGCCATTTCGAAAGGATTTGAAGCCATGCCGCTATAGGGGCGCAGGCTGTCTTCTGTGACTTTATGTTCTTCTAAAAGCGCCCAATAGCGGGTCCAACCCATGTGGGCGGCATCGAACAGCCGCAACCGAACGCCTCGCGCCTCGGCAAGATAAAGGGCCAACGCGAGCCAATGGTCCATGCGGAAACGAGCGCGCCAAATCGCTTCGAAGTTTGCAATCGTCCCCCCGCAGGTAAAGTGGCCGGCCACAGCGCTTGCGTCATACCCCACCATCTCGGCCAACATTTCGATTGCTTGCCGCTCAATCACCGTACTGACTTTTGAAACTTCTTTCGACGTGTTGTTGGGATTGTGGAGCAGTGCCGCAAAGTGCCCGAGGATACCAGGCAGCGAGAGCTCAGAAACCATGTGCCCGATATAACGCGGGGAGAACTTAGCGGTTTCGTCCTTAAGCTGTTCGTTGAGTTTGGTAAGAGCGTGCGACATGCGCTCTCTCGCTTCGAGGTAGGCAGGCTGCAAGCGCTCTTCGTAGGGAATAGCTTCGGGATCATCGGGAAACAAGGACTTGCGCCAAGCAAACCAGTGGTCAAGCGTGGCTTGAATCTCTGACCGCAGCCAGGCTTCGTTTTCCGATTTGGGTCCGAGAAAATACGCGCTCATATCAAGACCACTTTTGAAACAGGAATGCAGGCGCGATAGACGCAATATTGTTGTCCCGCCTTGATTTAGCGCAATTCAAACCGTCTTTGCGAAATCAGTCAGCGCGGCTGAAGCTTGTCCCGGCTCATTCTTACTGCGAAGTGTGGCCCTGCTATTTTCGGGCGTCCGACCCCACCATGGTGCAGCGTGCGAACGAGCTGAATACAAAGGCGCCGGCTTCGGCGGCTTCATCAATGGTTAGAGACCCGCGTAACTCATCGGCGCGTTGATCATTACCTTCAATGCTGGCAAGCACCATCTGAAAGGCGTTTGGGCTGAGTTCATCCCGCGCGGTATCAGCTACGCAATCGCAGGTCGCTTCATTTGTGTTTGTATTGCCCTGACACGCTTGGGCCAAACGGTCGCGATCTCGCCGTGAGGTCTGGTCCCCCGACCCACATCCGGTAAGGACCAAAGCTGCGGCAAAGGCCGAGATAAGAATGGCATTTCGTTTCATGGGGCACCCGTCTTTCCCTGGCCAATATGAACAAAGCCTAAGGACAAGCGCGCCCCCTGTGCAAGCCCAGCGCATATCAACCCCCAGATCCAGTGCATGATATTCAGCATCGGTTCATCTTGGCCGCGCTAGGGTCGGAACTGAAAAGTAGTTCGCTAGGCCGGGCGCCAACTCCAAAGGGAGATCGGCGCTATGACATACTTTCTTCGAAAATCTTTCACAGGCCTTGCACTTGCCGCAGGTCTGGTGGTCGGATCGACCGTACTCGCACCTCAATCAGCGCTTGCCAATCATAGTGATTATGGCCGCACTGCAGAAGCGCGTGTCACCATAGACCTTAACATCCGCTATGGGCCGAGCAGAGACTATCGTGTAATCGACGTTGTTCCGCGCGGGCGGCATGTCAACATAGTTCGCTGCTTGCCGCGCCGTGATTGGTGCGAAGTGCGATATGGCCGCCATTCGGGCTGGGTCGCTGCAAGCTATCTTTACAATACGCGCTATGACCGCTCGTATGATCGCTGGGACAATAATGACCTTGTGATTTCGTTCGATTTCTTCGCCAATATTTTTGATTGGGACAATGATCGCGGTCGTCGTTATGACGGGCGTCGCTGGGACGATAACTATTATCGCAACGTCCGCAGCCATGGCCGCCGCGGCAATGATGATTGGGGTCGCAGTCATCATAGCAGTCGTCACCACAATGATCGTCACCACAATGATCGCGACCGTGATTACGATCGGGACAGAGACGGGCGCTGGGGCAGGTAAACCTCCCATCCTCCATCTTGGGGGTAACGCTGGGAAGCGGGCGTTCTGCAAATTTGCAGGGCGCCCGTTTTCTTTTGAGATAAAGGGCAAGCCCGTCTTATGCCACCGCCTTGTGGGGCGTGAAATCGTAGCCCAGATCATGAGCCACAGCTTCGTGGGCGACCGTACCCTTGTACACGTTCAGCCCGCGCGCCAAGTGCGGGTCGTCTGCCATGGCTTTTTCCGCGCCTTTATCGGCCAATTGCTGGGTAAAGGGCAGGGTGGCGTTGTTTAGGCCGAGGGCGGAGGTGCGGGCCACGGCGCCGGGCATATTCGTGACGCAATAATGGATGACCCCATCGACAACATAGGTGGGCTCAGCATGGCTGGTGGGCTTTGAGGTTTCAAAACACCCTCCCTGGTCGATGGCGATATCCACCATGACCGAGCCGCGCCCCATTTCACGCACCATGTCGCGCGTCACAAGCTTGGGTGCCGCAGCACCAGGGATAAGCACCGCCCCGATGACCAGGTCCGCATTGTGCACATGTTCTTCGATGGCCGCTTGCGTGGAATAAATTGTCCGCACACGGTTATCGAATTCATCTTCCAGCGCCCGCATGCGCGGGATGGAGCGTTCGATAATAGTGACGTCAGAACCCAAGCCGACAGCGATCAGCGCTGCGTTGGTGCCGGCGACACCGCCGCCCAAAATCGTCACGCGCCCACGCGGCACACCGGGCAAACCACCTAGCAGGACGCCTGCACCGCCTTCGGCCTTTTGCAAAAAGTGCGCGCCCACTTGTGCGGACATGCGGCCTGCAATCTCGCTCATGGGCGTAAGCAGGGGCAGCCCGCCTTTATCGTCAGTGACGGTTTCATAGGCAATGGCGGTGGCGCCTGATTTGATTAGCGCATCGGCCTGCGCCGCATCGGCAGCAAGGTGCAAATAGGTGAAAAGCGTTTGGCCTTCGCTCAACATGGCGCATTCGCCAAGTTGGGGCTCCTTGACCTTGACCACTAACGCGGCCCGCTCGAACACTTCTGCGGCGCTGTCCACAATATGCGCGCCAACCAGGCGATAGGCATCGTCGGAAAAGCCGCAGCCATCGCCGGCATGGGTTTCCACCAAAACTTCGTGGCCCCGCGTGATTAACTCCTGGACGGACATGGGCGTAAGGCCCACCCGGTATTCATGAATCTTAATTTCTTTCGGAACGCCAATGCGCATGGTCGTCATCCCTTGCTCAGTGGGCCTCTTTACGGGCCTCTTGGTCAATATTTCGCGCCCTTATGAGCTTTGATTTTCGCCCTGTCCAGCCACAAAAAGGCGAGGTAGGCCTGACATTCTGTCGCCCTTTTGAGGGCCCAGGGCCAGGTGCTCAAGGAATGGCAGTAATCGGCGCGTTAACCGGACCCGGTAAGGTTTTGAACGAATTTTTATGCGGAAAATCAAAGAGATCGCATAAGGATCACTTGAATTTATCGTCAAAATTGTGGAGATTCGACACAGTCAATGGCTGGAGCGTTGATGTGGCTCATTTTGGGCCGATTTTGGGGGGCTTAGACTGGCACACGATCTGCGTCGGGAACGCAGATTAAACCGGTCAAATGCTAAAAAGGGACATGCGACCCGTGCTAAATGCGCCGAGGGGTATTGCCAAAAGGCTCGCAGGCCGCGACAGCGGTGTTCCTGCCATAACTGCATCTATTCATACTGTTGCGCGCCTTCTTGGCGTTTGCCTTGTGGGCTCGGGCCTAAGCGCCTGTGCGGTGGGCTCCATGGGAGCAATGATGGGCGGCGGCGCTGATGGCGTGGCCGCTTTGTCGTCTGAGGGGGCGCAAGTTGCCGAAGCCGCGCCTCAGACCGCGGCCCATGAAGATTTCATAGCCATGGCCGAGGTCATCGACACACCGGTGTGGGCTGCGCTGGGTCCGCTGGACCACGACCGTGGCGGCATTTTTAACATGGGCTCCGTCGTGGGCATGTTGCTTGTGGGCCATGACGAAGAAACAGCGCCGGAACAGGATTCCCCGACCGCACAGGCTGAGCGCTATCTAGCGTCGCTCGACAGCATTTTCGATGACCGCAATCAAGTCGCCGTAGCCATGTCGGTTGATATTTTCCGCAAGAACAGCGAAAGCCGCCGCTTTATTTCGGCGGCCCGCGATGTTGTCAGCGACCATGAGTGGTCAGTCGCGTCGGTGAATGCAGCGTTTCAGGCTGGCGAAATTGACGCCCCGAGCTACCGCGCCCAACTCAGCCGCCTTGATGCGGATCGCCGTGTTCTGGGTCAGGTTATGAGCAGCCTTCAGGAGCAGCGCCAGATATTCAATCGCGCGCGCGCCATTTTGATTTCAGATGACCCCTCGATCAACCTCTCGCGTGTTGACGAGGAAATGGCCTCCCTTGCACAATATCAGGAACTGGCGGCGCGCCTTTCCGCCGCCATTTCAGGCGAAACAGAACTCTCGTCCTAAGCCTTAATCTCCAAGACATTTAACTGGTTAACCCGCGTTCGCTTTTCGCGGCGCTTTGGCACCGTGTTTGCGCGTGAAGGCTATGTGCGAGCCGGTTTGGTACAGACCGCAAGGTTAATCCGGTATCGCCCCGTTAATTGGTAAAGGTCGGTGCCCTGGCAATTCGCTTTACGGGTGCCGCCCATATGGGTGAGACATGTCGTCATTGCAGCTCTTTTACTTTGGCCGGGACGAACGGGGGGCAACCACGGGCGTTCTGCGCAGTATTGGCAGCTTCTCGCTCGAAACAGACCGCGCCGCCATTTTGGGCTGGCTCGAACGCGGTAAGACCAAAGCTGGCAGCCGATTTGCCAGCGCGGCTTTTGGCGGAATTTACGCCAACCCCGGCCTGCGCGTTTGGACCGCCGGCGAAATTGTCGAAAAGCTCCGCACCTTCAAGGAAGGGGTGATCTCGGATCTCGCGCGCCGCTATGACCATTTGGCTGATCGGCGATTTGGTCGCTGGCCTACATCCTTGGAAAAAATTGAATCTGAGTTGGACGAGCAGGGCATTGCGCTCTGGTATGGCGATACCTCGGATGTGCCCCTTGGCGCCGAGGATGACTTTCAGGTCTATACTTTCATTTATGTGGATGGGGACGAAGACGAAGTCACCTGCAACACGCTTTATCTTCATACCGAAGTTGACGCCGCCATCGCGAGGTTCCTTTTGGATGAAGGGTGGGGGCCACTGGAACCGGTGGCTCTGATCGAAGGGATTGCTGATCCGCTAGTCGCACCCGATGAGATTGAACCGCAGCGGGCGCCCGCACCGACCGTCAATCAGCCCCCTTTGGTGCCCGCCACAAAAACCAACCCCCTTACGCCGGTGCCGCGAACACCGCCAGCTTCGCCCGCTTTGCGCAAACCGGCGGCGCAGACCTTAGCTGAAATCCTGACCCGGGCCGGTGTTGCAGAGATGCGGCTTGAGGATAACCCCGACCTTGCGGATTACTTTGAAGGCGGCCGCGACAGCTTTGACGCCTTTCTTGAGATTGTGCGCCAGCGCCGCCCCGTGATCGTTATCGAAAGCCAGTATTGGGAAATTGCCGATGCCGTGGGGCGCTTTCTTGCTCACGCTGTGGGACTCGAATTTACCCAAGCCGCTGCCTATCACGACGTTCATCGGGGATTGGGCGATACGCGCGGGCGCATGGTTTTTTATGACGACGCCTTGTTTAACACAGATTATGATATTGACCGCAGTTCAGTCCGTACCCTGATTAAAGATCTTGTCACGGGCCGCGATGTGGGTCTTGTGGTTGTGGGCAACACACGGGCCATCCCGCTTACATTCCAGAATTATACAGATTTTGAGCTGCACCTGCCCCCGATCGTAGGCCCCGTGCGGGAGCGCATCTTTACAGACGTTTTGCAAGTTGAAAGCGGCGGTTCAACCGAAGCCGATAAGTGGGCGCGATATTTGTTGCCTTACGATTTTGAAAAGGTTCTGGCCACCGGCCTTTCCGGAGACGCCGCGGTGGCGGAACTTAAAGTGCGGGTTGACCGGCGGCTTGATCGCAAGACGGCGCAGAACGCGCCGGATCTATCGGAACTCCACGGTCTTGCTGACGCCAAGGACATGGCAATGCAACTGGTGGATGATATCCGCCTCGCCATAGCGGGAGAGCTGGAATGGTCCGACGTGGACCGGGGCATGTTGCTGGTGGGGCCGCCGGGAACGGGCAAGACCATGCTCGCCCGCGCCATATCAAAAGAAAGCGGCATTCGCTTTATCGCGGGTTCCGCGCTGGAATGGCAGGCTTCGGGCGCCCTTGATCAGCATCTTGCGGCCATTCGTGAGTTTTTTGCCGAGGCGCGGCGCTATGCACCCACCATCGTGTTCATTGACGAATTTGATGCCATCGGCAATCGCCAACACCACCAAGGACGCAATGACTATTACACCACGGCGGTGGTGAACTGTGTGCTTGAAGAGCTGCAAGGCTTTCATGATCGTGAGGGGGTGATCGTCATCGGGGCCACGAACGAGCCTTCGAAAATTGATCCGGCCTTAAAGCGGGCGGGGCGGCTGGATCAGGAAATCATCATCAAGCGGCCCAATGTGCACGAACTGGCCAAGATTTATGACTACCACGTAGGCCTCTTGCGCCTGAAAGATCAGGTGGAAGGGAAGATCGATACAGACGAGCTGGCGCGGCTGTCCTTTGGTCAGACCGGTGCGGACGTTGAGTTTTATGTTCGCGGCGGCCGGCGGCGCGCGCGCAAAGATCGGCGCAAGGCGGAACAACGCGACTTTGTGGCCGAGATTATGCGCCGCCCCATTGGCCCATCGGGGTTTGAGCGCCTCTCGCCTGAAGAAATTCGCCGCACCGCCGTTCACGAAGCGGGGCATGCATTGGTTCAACTGCTTGGCCCACGCAAGGGCGAGGATATCTCCTATGTTTCAATCATTCCCCGGCCCGATGGGACGCTTGGATTTGTAGCCACGTTTAATGAACGCATTGACATTGAACGGGATGAAGTGATGGAACTTTTGCGCGTGTTTTTAGGCGGGCGCGCGGCGGAAGAAGTTGTTTACGGGCGTCGCCACATTGGCGCTGGCTCTGGGGGCGGTGCACGCAGCGATCTGGGCCAAGCAACACAGCTGTTGACCCGCATGTACCTTCAATACGGATACTCTCGGTCCAGCGGCCTTTATTGGCGCAATGCCGAAAGGATGGAAGCCAACGGCAAAGACTTGCCCCCCGAATTGCGGCGCGAAGTACGGCGCACTTTGGATCGGATTTATAGTGAGACCGTCCAAAGACTGAGGCGGAACAAGGCCTTGCTTTCCCGGATTACCCGGGTCCTGCTCGAGCGGCAGGAAATGACGGGCCCAGAACTTCGCGCCCTAGTCCACGGCCGCCGCCTTGCTGGCCGCATTGCACCGCCAGGCCTTGCCAAGCGCTGGCGAGAGCTCAGCCAACTCAATTAAAAAGCAGGCTTTTTGGGAAACGAGCTCGAAAGACGAGCCCCCTACCTTGCGTGGGTGGCCCCCAATAGGTTCAAATGGGCTGCCGAAGTTTCACGCAGCTTATAAGGGCTAGGGCTATGCGCCGCGTTAACAAATGTGCTGCCATCATCAGAACAGTTGCGGTGCTTGGCGTAAGCCTTGCGCTTTCGGCCTGTGTGACCGTGGGCGGGGGTTCCGGCAATTCAGGTTACTCAGCCGGTTCCAATAACAATGGCGCTGCCGCGCAATCGGTGAACTACGCCCCCTCACGTGCGGGGATGCTTGAAGTGGAACCGCTGAATTTTGATCCAAATAATGCGCCCAAGGCCTGCGTCAACGATTTGCAGATCTACCGCGCTCATTTGCAAATGCCAGGCGTCACCACTTTGGATCTCAACAAGCCAGTTAATAGTTACATCAACGAGGCCGGCGGCCCCCACGAAGCACTTCAGGCGGTCTATGCCCGGATCAATGATTTAAACGGTGAAATGGACTTGGAACTCGCGCGCCGTGATCCCTTTAACGAACAATCCCGGCGCCGCGCAGACGACAGCATCGCGACCCTTGAGGACCGTATTTTGTTGAACCAGGCGCTGGCTGAAGCGCTGGGATGTCGTCAGTAAATTAATCTGAAACGGGATACTGCGCGGTCAATCGCCGTTCCTTCCACCACATCAGAGCAAGCTTTATGAGCGGCGTGGGTTTTACGTCTCGCGCTTTCAGTGTTGCGCCAGTTTCAAAGGCAATGCGGAATTGGTCCTTCAAAACGCCGCGCGCGTCGCGAAGCGTAAAGCGATTGTCCCAAACATGGGTGGCTTCCGATCCCACGCCGTTGACTTCAATGATCTTAAGCCCATTGCCTTTGCCCAACTCAGAAAGGCTTTTAAAGCGCACATCTATGCGCCCGAAATAAAAGTCCGGCATGGACTTAAGGATGGTATCGATTTTCTTGGTCAGCTTGGGCGTTATAAATTCCGCCCCGTCGCGGAACACCGATCCCCGGCAGTGATTGCCTGCAAAAGCCAATGAGACTTGCTTACCTTTCTTGGGAACATGCTCTAGATCCAAGTTCGGTTTCTCGAAATAAACATCCGCGGTTAGGCTGGCGCGAGGGTCGGCAAGGATGAGCTCGCGAATGGTGGAGGTGCCGTCGCCAGTAACGCCGGGGGTATATTTAAGCGTCATGGAAAAGATTGAGGCCTTATCCGTTTCCGGGTCGCGGATATAGAAAATCCCTGCTTCCGGTTCCAATGTGATGCGCGTTTGCAGGACCAGATCCGCGCCCACGGGAAACGCATTCCAATAGGCTGCCACATCATCCATGTTTTCGACCTTTCGCACGCCCGCGCCCCGGCAAGACATGTCGGGCTTGGCAACGGCGGGGAAGGTAATGCCCGCTTGCAACAGGCGCGCGGGAAGATCCACTGGCGGGATGGGCGCGCGGTCGCGCGTAAGGCGCAGGTAGGGCGCGATAAGCTTTCGCGACGCCCCACTTATTAAATCAAGTGTGCGGGTCTTGGATTCGCCAACAAGGCCGCCTGCCGGGATTGAAGGGTCAGCGGCGGTCAGCGTCGTTAAGCCGCCATGTTTGAAAGCCAACCCCAGAATATGCGGCGCCAGGGGCAGATAGAACCGCCACGCCGGCATGAATTCAAAATTCGAGGCGGGCGGGCCATCATTATCCAGTGGCGGCAGATCAGAAAGGGTCATTGGTTTCTCCGCACACGAAAAATATGGGGCCAGGAAACAACGGCAATCAGCAAGACTGCACCCGCAACCCAGGAAAATTCGCCGAGCCATGCCTGGGCCACGTGGCCATAGAGATAAACCAGCGTGAACGCGGCGATCGACCAGACGGCAACGGCAGCGACGGCGATTGCGGCAAAGCTCAAGAAAGGAATGCCGAGATAACCGCTTGCCGAATAACACGGCACACGAAGCCCTGGCGTTACGCGCGCCAACAAAATGGCAGGCAATATCCGGTCACCGAGCCAGGCCTGACCGCGCATTAGACGAGCCTCGCCAATGCGGTCCGCAAGCCAGCGCCAACGCCGCGCCAAAGCGCCAATGGCGTAAAGCCCCAGATCGCCCAAGGTGATGCCGATAAAAAGGCCCAGCACAGCGGCGGATACGGGCAGCACGCCCTGGGCGGCCAACAAGGCTGCGCCCACGGTGGCGGCGTCTTCCAAAACGAAAGTGGCGAGGGCAACAGCAATGACCACCAACGCCGGATTGGCGGCGGCAAGGGTCAAAAATTCGGCTATCGTGTCTGCCATGATTGCGGCCTCAATTCCGATGGCTGGTAGTGTGTCATGACGTGCTAAATGTTTTCTTACCTTTGGCGAAAACCCGCGGTTAGACTGGGTTCAGCGCCGCTTGTGAATGGTTGAATGCGAGATACGGGGACACATGGTCCGCTTACCCATCGATATAAGAAGCGTTAAGGGATTTATGGACGCAAACGAAGGTGCGGCGCTTTATGAGGCCGCATTGGCCGCGGCCCCGCGGGGGCCGGTGCTGGAAGTGGGGACCTACTGCGGCAAGTCCGCGGTCTATCTGGGGACCGCCTGCCGGGAAAAAGGCGGCGTTCTTTTCGCGGTGGATCATCATCGCGGCTCGGAAGAAAATCAGCCGGGTTGGGAGCACCATGACCCAGAAACCTGGGATGCGGCGGTGGGCGCCATGGACACGTTGCCGTTCTTGCGGCGGACGCTCCATGGCGCAGGTTTGGAAGAGACGGTCATTCCCATCGTCGGGCAGTCAGCGACCGTTGCTGCCAATTGGAAGACGCCGCTGGCCATGTTGTTTATCGACGGTGGGCATTCCCGCGAGATGGCTTTTACCGATTTTAATGGCTGGAGCCCCCATGTGATGAAGGGCGGGCTTATGGCAATTCATGACGTCTTCCCCAATCCCGAAGACGGCGGACGGCCGCCCTATGAAATTTACCGCGCAGCGCTGGAAAGCGGAAACTTCAAGGAAGAGCGTGCGGTGAAAAGTCTACGTTTCTTGCGTCGGCTCTAAGGTGGGCTCGCTTACCCAAGTTTTGATGAAAAGCTCGGACGCCGGCGTGTAACCGGTCAATGCATCGGCAGCGAGTATGGCCGCGGCTGCCGTCCACGCAGGTTTTTCCACCGGCCAGGCGACATTTTCAGCAAATTGATGACCCATCCAATAGGCGCCATCTTCATCGCGCCATTGATGTTGCCAGGCAAAAATCTCATGGGCGAGATCGCGTTGTCCGGTGCGCAAAACGGCCAAGGCCAGCTCGCAACTTTCGGCGATGGTGACCCAGGGCTGATCATCCACGCAGCGGCACCCTTTTTCGTGCTCAACGAAGCGGTCCCATTGGGATTGCAAATGCGATATTGCCGCATCGCCCGTCACCACTCCTGACAAGACCGGGTAATACCAATCCATGGAATAGCCGTCTTTGGGCGCCCAAGTGCGGTCAAAACGGTGGGGTTTGTGGCGCAGGGCATGGCCCAGCCTGGCGCGGGCGAGGGCCCATTGCGGCCTGGGCTTTTTAGTTTCTTCGGCGATTAGGATTGCGCACTCAAGGCTTTTGTAAATCGATGCGCATCCGGTGATAAGCGCATCGTCCTCGGGCGTAGTGTCGCTTATGGCCGACCAGCGAATTTCTCCTTGGTCTGATTGATGGGCCAGTACAAATTCGATGGCGCGTTCAACTACGGGCCAATAAAGCTCAAGAAACGTCTCATCGCCGGTGGAACAGAAATAGTGCCAGATACCGGTGGCCACATAGGCAGTCATATTGGTGTCTTTGATACGCTTTTCGTCTTCGGCGTTGCCGGAATATTTGTGATCGTCCAGCGGAACTGCCGCGCCATATTGCGACCACCACGAGCCATCGGCCAATTGGCTGTCGGCCAAAAATTTGTAAGCCAGTCGCGCTTCAGGGAACCGCCCCACAACCGCCAGCCCCATGGCCGCTTCCACGTGGTTCCAAGGGTCGAGTACGCCGCCGTCATACCAGGGGATGGCGCCAGAGGGGCGCTGCAATTCCAAAATACGCGCCACGGCGCCGTCGAAATACCCGCCTTCGATGTCGCCAATGGTAATGTGGGGGAAGCTCACGAAGGCCCCTCCGCTTGCTTATCGAAATAGAAGACAACGCTTTTGCCCATCAGGGGGTCGGCAACTTTTTCAAGCATGCGGGTTAGCAAAGGGCGCTGGAGAATATCCCAGCAAAGAAAGCGGTGGTATTGACGCACAAACCAGTTCGTATCTTTCGTGTCCCATACCGCGCATTGCAGCCACCAATAGGGCGAATGAAGCCCATGGGCCCAATGCCCGCCCGTATGGGTAAAGCCATAACCCTTTACTGCATTGCGTAAGCGCGGCGCCTTAAAAATGCGCACGTGCCCGCCCGGCGTATCGTAATAACCGCTTGCCAATTTCCAGCAGATCCATTCAGGCCAAAAGCGCGGCACAGTAATAGCCAGCTGGCCACCGGGTTTGAGGATGCGCGTGATTTCCGACAGCGCTTGTTCAAAGTCGGGAATGTGTTCCAGCACTTCCGAACAGACGATCAGATCAAACGATGCGTCCGCAAAGGGAAGTTTAAGTGCGTTGCCGACGCTAAGCGAGAAGGCGCGCGTCGAGGGCGCATCCAAATCGGGGGCGTGCTCAAATCCTTTACGCGCTTTGACGACGTCTTCAAAAGAAAGATCGATGCCCACCACATGCATCTTCGCGCCGTAATAAAGCGCGTGGACGTGGCGGCCCTCGCCGCAACCCAGGTCGAGCGCGCGGGCGCCGGGCTTAAGCCTGAGCCGCTTGAGGTCGACCGTGTGCATGATCTATGGCTTTCCGGTAAATGTTGACGAGGTTTTGGCCGGCGTCTTTCCATTGAAATTTCGTCAGCATACGGTCGCGGCCCTTGGCGCCCACGGCATCGCGTTTGGCCGGGTTGCGCAGCAAGTCCGCAATGGCAGCAGCAAGCGCGGCGGGGTCTTTCGGCGGGACAAGTATGCCGGCATCGCCCACGACTTCCGGCAATGATCCGCCGGTGGTGGAAACAAGCGGGATACCGCTCGCCATGGCTTCGCCCGCAGGGAAGCCAAAGCCTTCATAGACCGAAGGGCACACCGCAATGGTGCTTTCCGCGTACATTTCCACGATTTCCTGATTGGTAAGGCCAGAGCGGAATTTAACCCGGTCGCGAATGCCAAGGCGGTCGAGCACCTTGGAGGTATGGCCTTCGCGCAGTTTGCCCACAACGTGCAGTTCAAGATCGGGAAATTCTTTTAGCAAATCGGAATAGGCCTCGATCAAATAGATCAGCCCTTTCAGCGGCACATCGGCGCTTGCCGTTGCCATAAGTAGATTGGGCTTGCGTGTTATGTGGGGCTGGGGCCGGAAGGTTTCCGTATCAATGCCGTGATAGACGAGGTGCATCTTCTCAGGCGGGATGCCGAAATCTTTTGAGACGTCCTGACGCGTTGATTCCGAGACCACAATAATGGGGTCAAGTTGGCGTGCCACTTTGATCTGCATGCCCAAGAACTGATACCAGCGCCGCACCAGAAGGTTGAGCGAGATCGTATCTGCGGCATCAAGCGAGATGCGCCGGTCCATGGTGATGGGGTGATGGATGGTCCCGGCAATGGGAATACCCATTTTCTTGAGGTCCAAAAGGCCATATCCAAGCGATTGGTTGTCGTGGATCACATCATAAAGATGCGCGCGGCCTTTCATGTATTTTGCCAGCCGCATGCCAAAGGTGCGTGGCTCGCCAAACAGGCCAGAGATATGCGCCATGTATTCATAGAAATCGATGCCGTTGCTCATGGCGCGCTTGGGCATAGCGGGTAGGCCGAGGAAAACTTTCGGCTGCTCATAAAGATCAAGGCTCGGCAGTTTGATCAGCCCTACGCGAGGGTCGAGTTCGGGGTAAGGCGGCCCAGAGATGACATCCACCTGATGGCCCAGCTCCACCATGGCTGTGGTCACATGGCGCATGTAAACGCCTTGACCGCCGGTAAAGGTGTGGCTGCGATAGCTCGGCATCAAAATGCGCAAAGGCCGTGTGTCGATGGACGAGGGGTCCAATGCGGGATAGCCGTCGGGCCGGAAGATGCCAGCCGTGGGCGCATTGGCCGTTAAATTGGGAGCTTCTTCAAGAACTTCTGCGACGCTCATGCGCACCCTCAATGCAATGATAGATCTTCAAACGAAAAGGGCGGGAGGGCATCAGGCCTCGCGCGCCCAAACTGAGGAATTGTCATAAAGGCTCAGGTGCTGCAGTGCAACCGGCGCGTCAAAAAGCGAGGTTGGGGCGGGCGCTAGTAGCTGTGGCCCAGGAAATAGCGCACGAAGTCTGTGTAATCAAAGAGCAGCGAAATGCCGTTGGTCAGAAACAAAAGGTGCAGATAAACCCCAGAAGCGTGGGTCAGGAATATGTCGCCGCGGCGGCGATAGAGATACCAGAGCAGGGGCGTCCAGGCGATGATGTGGCCAAGCCCCATGAGGCGGGTCATCTGCTGGCCTTGCAGGGCAAAGATGCCCATCACGCCCACAAAAGCAACGATCCAGGCAACCAAGACCCAGCGCGTTTCGGCGCGGGCAAAGACAAATAAAATCGATGCGGTATTGATCAGCCCAAGCCACACCACCCAAAACTGGACCCACGCAGGCTGCTCGCTCAATCCCAATTGGAAATTGTAGAACAGCTCTAACATCCAGGTCCTCCTTTAGGGGGTGAAGTCTAGCTTGCCTCGCGCCATTTGATGGAGCATCCCATGCTGGCGACTTGTTGGCTAGGCCCCTTACCAGTTTCAGCGACTTGCACCATGGCCTCGAAAAGGTCGCGGCGCGCGCCTGTTACAAGCTCGGTTTTGCTTTCGTCCAAGCGCCCACGGTATTGCAGTTCGTCATCCGCATTGAACCCAAAGAAATCCGGCGTGCACACCGCGTCATAGCGTCTCGCCACATCCTGGGTTTCGTCAATCACGTAAGGAAAGGTAAATTTGTGTGCCTGCGCAAAGGCTTTCATGTTCTCGAAACTGTCGGCCGGGTAGGCCGCCGTATCGTTGGACATGATGGCAATGGCGCCGATACCTTGGGCTTTCAAAGCGCCCAATTCATCTACCAGCCGGTCAATTATCGCAATCACATAAGGACAGTGGTTACAGATGAAGATTACCATGGTGCCCTTCGGCCCGCGCACGTCATCAAGCGCATAGGTTTTGCCGTCCACGCCTTTAAGCGAGAATTCAGACGCTTTCCAGCCAAAATCACAGATCGAAGGTGAGACACGTGCCATGTAATTCTCCTATGCGTCCTGTTCGGTCAGGGACCATCCGCCTTTGCTGAGGGCAAGGCGCACGACCAGATAAAGCAAGAGCCCAATGGGACCTGCCATCAGTGTAAAGAATAAACACGGGATCACAAACCAATGGTTGATGCCGCGGCGTTTGGCATCGCGCACCTGCCACGCGCCGATGAAAAGATCAAACACAAGGATATGAATCCAGCCGGCAAGCACCGCGGCGGGGGCGGAAAAGAAAACCATCACCCCTTCGAGGGATGAAAAGCTGCCCCCTTCAATGCCCAATCCCTGAGTAAGAAACCACGCGTAGGCCACCCCAAGCAGCAGCGGGACGGCGATGGAATGCACCAGGATTTGCGTAAGGCCCCAATGGGGAAGAATGACAAGCAATATCCAAAAGGGGATCACACCAAAATTGACGATTTGAAAGACAAGGTCATGGGACATGTAAATTCCTTTCGTGCGTCAAAATCGGCGCGACAGCCATTCGATCATCACTTCGTTGACTTCCTCGGGCTGTTCTTGCTGGGTCCAGTGGCCTGAATCCTCTACCAGGTATTTTGTGACATTGGGCACGTATTTTTCAATGCCCGTCGCGGCGGACGGCGGCAAGGCCACATCACGCGCCGCCATAATCATCAGCGCTTCATGGTCCACGTGTTGGAGGACATTCTTAGTCATTTCCCAATTGCGCGTGAAATTCCGATACCAGTTGATGCCGCCGGTAAAGCCCGCGCGCGTAAAGGCACTGACAAAGACTTGCAGCTCTTCATCGCTCAAGAACATATCCCCTGAATTGATGGCTTCATCGTCATGGTTCTGAATGGCCCAAAACAGGTTCATGTTGCGCTTTTCAGCGGGACGTTCGTCAAAGGTGTTGCGGTCGACGGTGCTGCGCCGCATGAAATATCGGAAAAGGCGCTCGGTGTTTTCGCTAAGCAATTTGTCGACAACGCCAGGCTCTTGCATCTGGACGATATACATTTCTTCGCCAAAGGCTTTGCGGAACAACTTGATGGGGTCAGCGCTCAGGCGCGGAATGAAAGGCGTGTTGAGAGCAATGTGCCCAGCGATGCGAGTTGGATGCAGCAAAGGCAATTGCCAAGTAACGATGCCGCCCCAATCATGGCCAACGAAGACAGCTTTCTCGTGCCCGTAATGATCCAGCAACCCAATGAGGTCGCCGGTGAGATGGAAGATGTCATAATCTTCCACCGCTTCGGGCCCGGGGCTACCGTCATAGCCGCGTTGGTTGGGGGCAATGACGCGATAGCCCGCAGCGGCCAATGCTGGGATCTGATAGCGCCAACTAAAAGCAAGCTCCGGCCAGCCATGACAAAGCACGACGGGAAAACCATCCTGGGGTCCAGCAGTGAATACGGTCAAATCAATGCCATTGGCGCGAACAATTTCGGCAGGGGGCATTCCGGGGTAGTTGATCATGGGCAAAGCTTAGTCCTTCGCCTTCAATGCGGCCAGACCTGCTGCCACGACAAGCGCCCAGCCGCTAAGGAGTAAAACCCCGCCCACGGGAGTAATCCAAAGGTGCGCGGTCATTTCCGTCACCCCAAAGATGAAAAGCGATCCTGAGAAAAGCGCAACGCCAATAGCAAAGGCCCAACCAGCCAATTTGAACATCCGCCCCTCAGGGGCCCAAAGACCCAAGGCCAACAAGGCGGCCGCATGGACCAGGCCATAACTCGCGCCCGTGTGCACCGCGTCGAGCGCCCGCGTGCTTGCGATCTCTGCCAGAGCGTGCGCCGCAAAGGCGCCAAACGCGACAGAGACAAAGCCATAAAGACCGGCAAGGATTACCCACGCTTTCGACATTGCGACCTCTTTTTTTAATACCTGCGGCATTGAGAGTCTGATACCAGTGTGGCCGCTCATGACCATCTTTTCAAACCCTGTCCGACTTGCATTCTGTTCGATCGCCATTTTTGCGACGACTGGAATCTATCTGCCGTTTTGGCCGGTTTGGCTCGCCGCACAAGGCATCACCCCGGCGGGCATCGGGATGTTGGTGGCCATGGGATATTTCATCCGCATACTTGCGGTTCCCGCCTTTTCCTATGTGGCGGATCGGATCGGCGATCGGCGCGCCCCGTTTATTTGGCTTAGCCTTGTTCAATTCGTCGCCATGTCAGCATTTTGGCTTGCTGACGGGTTTTGGGCGATAGCGTTGGTAACAGTCATTGAGACCGCCGCGTGGTCCCCTCTCATCCCTTTGAAGGAATCGCTCACCATGGGTTGGGTGACGGCAAAGGGATATGATTATGGCCGCATCCGGCTTTGGGGGTCGCTTTCCTTTATTGTTTTAAGTGTCGCGGGCGGCATGACCCTGTCGAGTTTTGGCAGCGACGCGATCCTGATCAGCCTGATGGGTTTGTCATTGGTGCTCATACTTTCTGGGTTTTTGTTGCCGCCGGATCCCAGAAAGGGCGCGCGCGAGGGGCAGGCAAAAGTTAGTATGCAGTCGGTTCGCGCGTTGGTTTCAACGCCAAGCTTCCTGCTGTTCCTGCTTGCCGCCAGCGCCACCATGTCGAGCCACGCAGTTTATTATGCTTTCGGTACGCTCAATTGGCAGGCGCTGGGGTATTCCAACAGTTTCATCGGCGGACTTTGGGCGCTTGGCGTTGTGGCTGAAATCGCGCTCTTTGCCTGGTCGAGCCGCTTTGTGCGCCATCTCTCTCCGCCAATTTTGATCATCATCGGAAGCTTAGCGGCGATCGCCCGGTGGTCATTGACGGCAATAGATCCCCATTGGGGGCTTTTGATTTTGCTTCAATGTCTTCACGCCTTGACATTTGGGGCCACCCATTTGGGGGTCATGCATTATATTGCCCGCGCCGTACCCACAGAACTTTCTGCCACCGCACAAGGTCTCTATGCGGCGGTGGGCGGCGGCATATTCATGGGGCTGGTGATGCTGACCGCGGGGGCAACCTATGAAGCCATCGGCGCTTACGCCTATTTGCCCATGGCCGGACTTGGCACGGTTGGACTTACCGCAGCGTTTTTCTTGCGTCGTCGCTGGCGCATAGACCAAATTTGACATCACCGGTCCGCCCGCGTGAGATGAATTGCGAAGTTGACGACGACGGAGAGTGCGCATGAAGGCGATGGCCCTTCAGGAAGATTTCGGCCTTGAGAACCTCAAGCCTTTGGAACGGGATGTGCCCAAGCCCGGCCCGGGCGAAGTGCTCTTGAAAATGAAGGCGGCGTCGCTCAACTACCGCGATCTATTGATTGCCGAAGACCGCTATGGCGGCCGCTTCAAGCTTCCTCTTGTGCCCCTGTCCGATGGCTGCGGTGAAGTGGCTGAAGTGGGCGAAGGCGTCAGCCGTGTGGCAGTGGGCGACCGGGTGGCACCGATCTTTTTTCAAAAATGGCTCTCGGGCGATGCAACCTTGGAAGGTTTGGTGTCCTCAATGGGCGGGCCGCTCGACGGGTGCTGGCAGGAATATCGTGTGCTTTCGGAGCAAGGCGTAGTGAAAGCGCCCGCGCACCTATCTGACGCACAGGTTGCCTCGCTGCCCTGCGCGGCGCTTACCGCATGGCGCGCGCTTGTCACCGAGGGCGGCATAAAGGCAGGGGACACGATCCTTTTGCAAGGAACGGGCGGGGTTTCGATCTTTGCGCTTCAATTTGCCAAGGCCGCGGGCGCGGAAGTGATTATCACCTCGTCATCAGATGAAAAACTTGAACGCGCCAAATCCCTTGGTGCGGATCATGTGATCAACTATCGCGAAACGCCGGAAACCTCCAAGATTGTGCGCGACATTACCGGCTGGCGCGGGGTCGACCACGTCATCGAGGTGGGCGGAGCAGAGACACTAAAAGAAGCGCTCAAGTCGATCCGCCTAAACGGCAGGATCAGCATCATCGGCAATGTTTCAGGGAATACGGCGGACTTGCGCATTGGCGCGATCATCGCCACGCGCGTCACCATGCAAGGGATTTCGGTGGGCAGCCGGGCGGACTTTGAGGCCATGAACCGCGCGATCGATCTGCATAAGATTGACCCGGTGGTGGATACGGTGCTGCCGTTCGATGCGGGCCGTGACGCTTTCGCTCAAATGGCGACAGGCAAGCACTTCGGCAAAATCTGCATCGACCTTGAGGCCTAATGAAGATTTCCACGCTTGTCGTAATTGCCCTTGCTTTGGCGGCCCTCATTTATCTGGGGCTCAAGTGGCGCCACGCGGACGGCACAAATGAGCAAGTCGGGGCATCAATGGCGCCGCTTGAACTCAGCCCTGTCCCGTTAGCGTAAGCCCAGAAATTGCCTGGTCGATGACTTCGCGGCCCCGCGCCCAAATCATTTCTTTCCAATCTTCCGCATCGGGATAGAACGCGGCCCGAATTTCAGCTTTGATGGCTGCAGCTTCTGGCCCTGAAGGGTCGCCATGAATATGCAGCCAGTTATCTTTCCGCAATGACCGGAACACTTCGTTTGAAGGCTTTGTTCCAAATTCGATAGCACCGGCGGTGACCTCTGCATGGGGAACGATTGCGGGCAAGGTCCCGTCGATGGTTCCCGCCAAATGCGCGGAAACAGATTCGCCACTGACGGTGGATTTCACGCTATCGCCCCACCAGGCGTGGGCGCGAGCAAAGGCTGGATCATCCGGTCCCACTTCGATGATGAGCTCGCCATAGCCATAGGGGCCAAGACCCGTATGAAAATCAATCAGCGCCACGGCTTTTGACGCTTTGCACGCCCCGGTCACAACTTCGCGGAATGTATCATTGGACCAAGTAGGAAAAGTGCCGCCGAAATAAACGCCGTCCTGATGCGTATACTGACCTTTTGAGATCGCCGATTGCAGCGCAGCGGGCCCGTGGTCTTCGGAATAGGCGCGCAGTTTGGCGTTTGCCTCGCGCATGGCCTCGTCCGAAATATCCTTTGGCGCGATCAGGTCCGCCAACTCGTCATAGTCGGGATTGGCGGGCTGGCCCAGTGAGTGATCAATGAAATTTCGGTTGAGGTCCACATTGTCTTCGTTGACACGCCTGAGCCAGGCAAAGCCGTAAGGGTTGATGGCATGGATCAGTACGATCTGAAGGGAAGGGGCCAATTCGCGCGCCTCAAGGGTGCGCAAAAACCCCACCTGCGCGCCGGAACCGCAAAACCCTTCAACCCCGTGCGTTCCTGATTGGATAAGCAAGGTCGCAGGCGCGTCCGTAGGCCCAAGCTTTGCCACATCGGTATAAAGCGCACTGCCGCCCGGGGCCTTCGCGTTGTCGTTGAGGTGGCTTTCGGTGGAAATGCCGGCTTCTGACGCGGCTTCCAAAAACTTGGCGCGCGCCTCAGTGTAATCAGCGGAAAAATAATCGGACACGGCGGACATGAAAAACCCTTTCGGCGGGGCGCCGGGGTTGGGCGCCAATATCCTTCGGGTTTACTGGGTTGCGTGGTGCGCGTCTATAAGCGCCTGGGCCTCGGCAATTTCGTCTTCGCTCATCCGCGCGAGCAGCACTTCTCGGTTTTCAATGGCGCGTTCGTCGCCTTGCGCTGCGGCAAGGCTGGCCCACATCAGAGCCGTTACGTCGTTGCGCTCAACGCCCTCGCCGCGGGCAAAGCGTGTTGCCAACCGATTTTGTGCGCCTGCGTGACCCTGCAGGGCGGCCAGTTCAAAATAGTGCAACGAAAGATTTGCATCATGGGGGACGCCGCGCCCGTCGCGATAAAGCTTGCCAAGATTGTACTGCGCGCTGGCAAAACCTTGTTCCGCTGCCTCGATAAACAGCCGCGCTGCTTCCTGATCGTTTTGTTCTACAGACAGGCCGTATTGATACATTTTGCCAAGGGTGTATTGGGAGTTCGGGAACCCACCTTCCGAGGCGCGCTGAAGCCAGTCGAGCGCTTCCTCGTATTCGGCATCGGCTTGGTTTTCATCATGCCCGCCCGCATCGGCGATTAGGCTAAGGGCCAAATTGTGCATGGCGCCAACATGGCCTTCGTCCGCCGCCCCTTCCCAAAAGGCGCGAGCGCTCACCATGTTCTGGGGCACGCCACGCCCTTGCGCGTACAAGGTTCCGAGATTGTATAGCGCGCGCGCATCGCCGTCTTGGGCAAGCGCTTCCCAAATGATGCGGGCTTCGTAGAAATTACCGCGCTGATAGGCGGCATAGCCATCGTCAAATGTAGGGTCTGGTTCGCTTACTTCTTGCGCGGGGGTGGGCTCGGCTTCAGTTGCTTCTTGCGCAAGGGCGGATGCCGACAGCGCGAAGACTATCGCGGCTGCAATGAAAGATGTGGCAACAACGCAAATGATCTGCCTGCTATTGTGAGCGGCGGTAATCGTTTGATCCCGATTCATTTCCCGTTCTCCCAACAATCGTCCTGACCATTCGAATCACACCGTTCCCCAACTGCCGTGTGATTCGTTAACAAATTGATCAGGATGGCGCTTCCACCGGAAGCAATTCCAAATGTGCCCTTAAAGATTCGAGAAGAGCCTCGAACCCGCCGCGTTGAATAACGGCATTGAATTCATCTCGCTGGGCAATCACCATCGAGATGTTTTCGACTTGAACGTCGATTATTTTTGGCGCGCCATCATAATCGCGCACCCGCCAGACGGCATGAATGACATCGCCTCCCGGCCGTTCGATCTGGCTTAACACCACCACATCACGGCGACCGCTGTCCTGTGCTTCCAAAATGGAAAAACTTTCCCCCGCATACCCGCCGAGCAACATCGAATACCGGGCAAGAACAAAATTCGCAAACAGTTGATGGTATTCGTCTAGCTCTATGGGTGAAGCTTCAAGCCGATTGCGCGCAAGTGCCAGATTGCCGATGGCTTCAAGATTAAACCCTTCGCGCAGCAAATCGCGAAACGTGGCTTCGCGTTGTTCGAGTGATACGTCTTCTTGCCGCAGAATTTCGAGAGCAGAACTGGCAAGGGCCTGGACATGAGCTTGGGCGATATCTTTATCGACGCGCTCTTCTTCGTCCTGTGCAAATGCCGTCGGTGCAAGGATCAACCACAAGCCCGTGAGCAGTGCTAAAAAGCCGGTGCTCCACACATTGATTGTAGCGGTCGTGCGCATCCCTGATCGAACTCCCCCCGGGGTTTCAGACCTCCACGAGCCCGTGACCGGGCGCCGCGGAATTCATGCATCTATTATTCCCGCAGGATTGGCCAATGAAAAGGGGTAAAAAATCACAATACAGGCGCGCTGAAGGCGCCATCCCAGTCGGTAGCTGGTGGGAATTGGCGGTAATAGGCGATGCGCCGCTCATAAAGGTCATAGAGGCTGGGGATTGCGCCGTTCAATTTGCGGCATTCCGCAATCAAAGCTTCTGCCAATGACCAATTTTGGGTTCGGTAGGCGTCGAAAATGGCCTCATGCGCATCTTCCAGGGCCCTAAAACGGGGACTTGCCTTGGTCACAGGATTGCCGAGAAGAGCAAAGACCCTGACCGTATAGGTGCGGTGCGGTATTTCGATCTTGTCGATCTCGAGAAGGGCGAAACGGTTTTTGACCGCCTGATAGGTATGCTCCCCAACAATAATCGCCGGCCCATAAATGTTCGAGCCTTGTTGCATTTTTTGGGCGACGTTTACGGTCTCGCCGATCAGCGAATAGGCGGGCCGTTCCTGAGAGCCCACGTTTCCGGCAATCGCGCGGCCGGTGTTGATGCCAATGCCGATGTGGATGGGCGCAAACGGTTTGCCGGTGCGATAGGCCTGCCCCTCAATCATTTGGTTGAGATGTTCGAGCCCGTCCACTAGCCGCAACGCGCAATCGCACGCCGTCAGGGCGTGATCGGGATCATCCAGTGGCGCGTTCCAGAAGGCCAGAATGGTTCCGCCGCCAATGCGGTCCACCGTTCCGCCAAGGCGGCGCACATGATCGCCAACGAGTTCTTGGAACTGTTGAACGATCCCGGTAAACCCGTCCGGATCGTCTTTGTAGAGATCCTGCAAATCTTCAAAGGCGCGGATCGCACAACAGAGCGCGGTGATTTTGAGGCTTTGTGCATGATCGAGCAGGCGGCGCGGATTACGGTTCATCCTTGCCGGAACACCAAAAGGTAATTTGCCTTGTACGGCGTGACCAAGGCTTTGGCGGGTCGATTGCCGACCGCTTTCCCCCACGGCCAGGCCCACACTCGCGGTCAGAACAAGGACAAGGCCTGCGGCGGTGCTGTCCAGCAATGTGCCTTGCTGGGTTAAAAGGTAAATGCTGGCGCCGAACGCCCCCAAAGCACTAAGAACGCCAAGCCCAAAGCCAATCCAGTGACGTTTAGCCCGCGCCAGTGAAATGATTACGGCCCCAAGCACCAACGCTGCCAGCAATTCAATCCAAAGATAAACAAACGGACGCGCAGGGCTGGTTCCAGCGGCAACTTGCGCCGCAGCTAATGCCGCCGCCTGAGCCGTAGACAGTCCAGGGGCCAGCGTGCCACCCCCTTCGTTAACGCGAGGCAAGGTGCTGCCAATCACAACCGTCCGTCCCCTGATTAAATCACCACCACCGCCGCTTAAAACATCACTGGCAGATAAGGCGGGTACGGATAAATCTCGACGGAACAATATGGACCCGTCTGAAAGGGTGGGCACTTGCCCGTTTGCCCCTTCAACCAATCGGATACCGACGGGGTCAAAAAAAGCGATCATGCCTGGGCGGCCATCGCTTGCGGCGCGCAAGGGCACGTCCGCACCCCGGCTAAGGGGCAGGGCGGTCACGGTTGCCAGCGCCGCCTCACCTGATTGAACAATCAGATAAGCCCCGGTGGGACGGTCAAAGATGTCCTGCTTCAGCGCCAGCGGCGCGCGGGTGATGGGCGCCCCGGCAATGGGGCCGTTGGCCGCAAAGCTGAATGCGTTAAGAAACCCGGCGCTTTCATCTTGATCAAAAACCACCTGCGGCAGGGCTTCGGGCGGTGTTCCTTCGCCGGGGAATAGCGCCAGGATGGCGCCACTCTGGCCCAAGACCTCAAGCAGCACAGTATCTGTATCCGGGGCGCGGGAAAGCGCCCCTTGGCCGGCGCGGCCCGCGCCGGTGGCAATCCACGCTTCGATGGCGCGCTGGGGGGCGGCGGCATCCGGCCCTTCAAATGGCAGGATGAGCAAGATGGTCTCAGGCTCCGAAGTTGCCACGGTCTGGACCAATTGGGCGATCTGGGTTCGGGGCCAAGGCCAAGCACCGGCAGCGGCAAGGCTGGCTTCGTCGATATTGACAAAACTCACTTGGTTTGAGGTTTGGGTGGGCTGTGTGGCCGAAGCGAGCTGCAAGCTGATCGCAAGGCTTTCCATGCGCCAGGCGCCCGGATTGAGCAGCATCAGCGCCAGCCCCACCACCAAAACGGCGGCAGGGGCAAAACTTGAAATATTAAAACGCCCCAGGGGGTTCATACTGCGTGTTGACCCCAACTCTTTTCCTGCAAATCCTGCCTATGCCCCAGCAACTCAAGGCCCAAAATCCGGCCTTAAACGCGAGGTCTGTTCTGGACCGAACTGTTCATCGGGACAAGGGCAAAGTTATGACCATCCGGGGCCTGTTCCTTGCCAGTCCGTCAATGGCAGACTGGCTGCGCAAACAACCAGGAGCGCAAACGTGCTGCCCCAACGACTTGATGAGCCTGATTTCGCTTCGCTAGGTCAAAGTGCCCTGCGCCGCATGGTGCGGTCGGGTGAGGCAATGATCCAAGCAGAAAAGCACCTCAACAAAGCGGGCCATTCGCTGGTGGAGCGCATGCTGCACGGCCATGGGCGTTTTGAGCCCTGGGCCCACTATCCGCCTGAGGATGTCTATGACTACGACACGGCGTCCCAATACTATTATCACGCCCACACAGATCGCCCCGAAGAACACGGCCACTTCCATCTTTTCCTGCGCCAATCTGCGTTTTCTGCTGATGCTGTACCGCGGCGCATTCTTGGGACCGAGGGCGGCACCATCGGCCATCTGGTTGCCATTTCCATGAACCGCATGGGCCATCCCTTGGAGCTGTTTGTGACCAATGGCTGGGTAACCGCCGAAGACGCCTATGGCGCCGACGATCTAATCGAGGCAATGCCCCGATGGGGGGTCGATCACACCCAGCCCTGCCTGGCCGTTAACCAATGGCTGACCGCGGCGGTGCGGTTCTTCCGCCCTCAGATCGAGGCACTGATTCGCGCCCGCGACGCGGCGTTGGACCCTCTTGCAGCCAAATCTGGTTGGGAAGAGGTACTGGAGTTGCGCGATATTGAGGTTGTGGCGCGTATGCCTGTCTCCCCAGAGGCACAAATGCGGGAAATCATTGGTCTTTTAGGGGGCGGTCCCCCGATCTGAGGTTCGCAAGCCAGCATTTGGCCCGGTATAGTCTTTGCAACGTCGTTTTGGGGGCTAAGACGAGCAGGAGGGGCGTAATTCAGTGGAGTCTGAGTTTACTCAACCCACATTCGAGATTTCGCGCGATGGGCGCGGGACCACGCTTTTGGCACGCGGTGACTGGGTCATCCGCGTATTGGAGGGCGTGGAAAAGCAATTGCGCGAACTCAACCTGCCCTCAGGCGAAACAATCGAGCTTGATCTTTCCGGCGTTGGGCGCGCGGACACCACCGGCGCCTGGCTTTTGGAACGAACCCGCCTGATCGCTGGTGAACGCAGCCGCTGCATTGTCAATGGCGCGGCACCATCCCTTGAGCAACTCATGCACCAGGTCGGCGAAGCCTATGACGCCGCGGAATCCGTGCCGGCTCACAAACTCTCCATTATCGCGTCGATCGAAGGGCTTGGCCGGGGATTGATGGCGGCACTAACCGAAGCGGTCAACCTTCTCGGTTTTACAGGCCAAGTGATCCAGACCTGGTTCCGCTGGCTTATCATCTGGAAGCGCATTCGCTTAACGCCCGTTGTTTATCACATGGAACAAGTGGGCTTGAACGCGGTGCCCATTATCGCGCTCATCAGTTTTTTGATCGGGGCGGTGCTGGCATTCCTGGGAAGCGACCTGCTGGAAGACTTTGGCGCCGAGGTTTACACCGTCACGCTCGTCTCGTTCGCCTTCTTGCGGGAATTTGGGGTCCTGCTGACCGCGATCATGGTGGCAGGCCGGTCGGGCAGTGCCTTCACTGCACAAATTGGCTCCATGAAGAACCGCGAAGAAATCGACGCCATGAAGGCGCTCGGCCTCGACCATATTGAACTTCTGGTTCTGCCCCGCGTCATTGCCATGATCGTCTGCTTGCCATTGCTCACCTTCGTTGCTGATATCATGGGGCTGGTGGGCGGCGGCGCGGTGCTTATCTTCCTTGAGGGCATGTCACCGGCGCAGTATTTCTATCGCTTGCAGGCGGTGACCGAGATTCAGCATTTCAATGTGGGTTTGATCAAATCGGTTTTCTTTGCAGCGTCCATTGCGATCATCGGCTGTTATCAAGGACTGAAAGTGGAAGGCAGCGCGGAATCGGTTGGACAACGCACAACGCTTTCGGTCGTCGAAGCAATCTTCACAGTGATCGTGCTGGATGCGGTCTTTGCCATCTACTTTATTCAGATCGGGTATTGATATGGCGGGACCGAACGAAACTATCATTTCAATCCGTGGGCTGAAGAACCAGTTCGGCGCGCAAGTCGTGCATGAAGACCTTGATCTTGATGTCAGGCGCGGCGAGGTCGTCGGCATTGTCGGTGGGTCGGGGACGGGGAAGTCCGTTCTTCTCAGGACCATCATCGGGCTCAACAAGCCGCGTGCGGGACAGATCAAAGTTTTTGGGCAAAACCTTGCCCAGCTCTCTGATGATGTCCGCCGCCAATACGAGACAAAATGGGGTGTGTTGTTTCAGGATGGCGCGCTGTTTTCTTCGCTCACTGTTGGGCAAAACATTCAGGTGCCGCTCAAGGAACACTTGAATTTATCGCAAACGATGATGGACGAAATTGCGGCATTGAAGCTTGGCCTGGTGGGCCTGCCGCCTGATGCTGGGCCGAAGTATCCATCTGAGTTGTCCGGCGGCATGCGCAAGCGCGCCGGTCTTGCAAGGGCACTGGCGCTTGATCCCGATATTGTTTTCCTGGACGAGCCCACGGCTGGGCTCGACCCCATCGGGGCGGCGGCTTTCGACAATCTGATTCTCAGTCTCAAAAACACGCTGGGGCTGACGGTTTTTATGGTGACCCACGATCTGGACAGTCTTCATGCTATATGTGACCGGATCGCGGTGCTTGCCGAAAAGCGTGTTATCATTGTGGGGACCATGGAAGAGATGATGCGCTTTAACCATCCTTGGGTGCGCGAATACTTCCACGGCCCCAGAGCGCGCGCTGCGCTCGATGCCAAAGGCCAGGGACAAGTGTAGGGTTGATGGTATCGAGTGAGACGGCGCTGCTAGGGTAGAAGAGGGGACGCGAGAAATGGAAACGCGGGCCAGTTATTTGTTAATCGGGGTGGCGACGCTTGCCGTCATCGTTTCGATTTTCATGTTCGTCCTGTGGACGCTTAAAGGCGAGCTGGATCAGCAGTACGCCTATTATGACATTGTGTTTGAAGACGCGGTGGCCGGGCTTAATACGGCGGGCGATGTCTTGTTCCAAGGCATCAATGTCGGTCAGGTCACGGACATTCGTGTTGACCATGAAGATCCATCCCGCGTGCGGGTCACGGTACGCATTCAGGTGCGCGGTGATTTTGTGATCCGCGAAACTTCTGAAGCTACATTGCAAATGCAAGGCATTACCGGGGTTGCGTTCGTGCAGATCGTTGGCGGCGGCGCTGATGGTGCACCGCTTCCCATTGTAAACAACCCTGCCGGGACGCGGCCGACCATTCCCTCGCGACGCTCGTATATTCAGGAACTTTTTGAATCAGCGCCGCAAGTTGTTGAAGAAGCGGTGGCAACGTTGCGTTCGATCCAGGAGCTTTTGAGTGAAGAAAACCGCGCCTCGATAACCGGTATTTTGAATGACGCGCAAACGGTGACCTCCACCATCGCCTCGAGGCAGGAAGAGATTGACCAGTCCATTGAGGCGCTAAGCGCCTTTGCCGGCAGTCTGGGCCAGACATCCGAGACCCTTGTGTCGGTCTCGGAAAGCATTGATCAACTGCTTGATGATGACGTTCGCAGAGCCATCGCAAGCGTGACCGAAGCGGCCGATAGCTACACCATACTTGCGCAAGATGCTGACCGGTTCTTGCGCCGCAACGAAGATGCGGTGGAGGCCTTTACCAGCCAGGGTCTGGCGCAGATGGGTTATATGGTGGTGGAAGCGCGGCAACTGATTTCAACACTCGACCGGGTGGCGCAGCGTTTTGAAAGTGATCCATCCGGGTTCCTGTTTGGTGGTGGGCAAACCACTGCCGAAGTGGACGTACCGGAATAAAAGGGACCGCAAGAATGATTGGGATGATTGCGATGACGAGACAATTTTTCTGGCGCATGGGACGAGCCTTGGCTGTCATTCTTGTGGCCGCCACCCTAACGGCGTGCGGCGGGGTCAGCCTGTTGGGGCCAAGCGGTCCGCCGCCCAACGTTTATGACCTTTCGCCCAAGAGCACCTTTGACGAGCCATTGCCCGATGTTGAGTGGCAGCTGGTGGTGGAAGAACCCGTCGCCAGCCGCGCCCTTGATACGGACCGCATTACCGTAAAGGCGACGCCATTTGAGATTGGGTACCTCTCCGGTGCGCGCTGGTCCGACCGTGCGCCGCGCATGATCCAGACCCGCCTTGTGGAAAGCTTTGAAAACTCAGGTCATATTGTGGGCGTGGGGCGGCAGACCATTGGCTTGCGCGGGGACTATAACCTCAAAAGCGAGTTGCGCGAGTTCCAGGCGGAATTCTTTGACGGGCCAGATGGTCCAAGCGTCCTTGTGCGGATGAATTTCAAGATCATCCAAATGCCCGCGGCAACGATCATTGCATCAACAACATTCTCGCGCCGGCAATCACTTGATGATCGCTCCATGGGCTCCATCATCAGCGCCTTTGACGATGCCCTTGGCGGTGTCATGAAGCGCGCGGTGCAGTGGAGCCTTGTCGCCGTTGAAGATTACCGCGACGAACATGCCGAAGAACTTGGCATTGGCGATATCACCACTAGCCTTGATGAAATCGAAGCAGAGCAAATGGAAAACCGGGCAGCAGAAAACGCCAATCCCATCGACGTGCCGGAAATAGACGACACCCCAGATGGACCTGAGGTACGACCTACGTCAGGGGATTAGACGCGCTAAACGTCCCCTTGATTCAAGTGCCCGATGGCGGTGCCCAGGATCATGTAAACCTTCCCCGTCTGCGAGGTGAGGTAGGTTTCCAGCAAGACATTTTCCCGGTCGCGGCCCCGCGCGGCCTTGAGCAATTCTTCAAAGCTTTCGATATAGGTCGTGAGGTCCCGGCGAAAATCTGAATCTTCGCGGTGCTTGCGCGCGATTTTTTCCAGCATCTCGGGCGTCGTGAACGATGCAAGCCGCCGGGCAAATACATTGCGTTCCCCGCTCATGTAACGGTCAAGCAGGTCCGTAGGCGGCGTATCTTCCAAGGCACGATCAATGTCGATCGACATGGCTTGCAACTTCTCAATGATCAACAGCGCGTCTTGTTGAAAGCTTGCGTCGTCACCCTCGCCAATACTGCTGCGGACGGCATCGCTGCGTTCTTTTTCCTGCCGATCAACAGAGGCGAGAATATCTTTCCAGCCGCGTTCTTCGAACTTGGGCAACGGTGTTTTGGGGGCTTCAGGTGCGGGGCGGGCCGGTGCGGGCGCTGCCTCGTCTGTTGTTTTGTCCGTGTCTTTGCGGCGCACGATACGGAAATCGGATATGTCTTCTTTTTCCTGACGCAATACGCCGACGGCGGCTGCCGCCTTGAGCGCCTCTTCGCTTTGATCCGATACTTTGGCCTTGCGGAACCTGTCAGCAAGGCTTTTCGCCAGATCGTCAAAGGGCCCCAGAACCGGGCGTCCGATACGTGGGCGGCGCGGGCCCCCGCGGTCCATGCCGTCCCAAATCTGCGGATAAACATCGCGGCCTGGCAATTCGGGCGCCTTGTCCGTTGGCGTATCGGGTTCAGGTTTCTTTGGCGCGGGTACCGGAGCTTCGGTCTTTTCCTCGGGGCTCTTCTCGGCCTTGGTTTCCGGCGCAGCGGCCGCAATAACCGGGCTCTCGACCAAAACTTGCGCTTTTTCCGCGGCGCTGTCGGCGATGCGCGCAAGGTTTTCGATCTGATGGTTGATCTGCTCATGTACTTTGTTGGCAGCATCTTCGGCGTGAGCGGGAAATTGGGCCATACGCGCTTCGAAGGCATCGGCGGTTTCTGCAAGGCGCTTGCCAACGGCGTCGGTGCCCAACGTTATGCCTTCGATACTTTCATCGAGGCGTTGGTAGAGCGAGCGCATGCGTTGTTCGCTGCGGCGTAGGGCGCCATCAAGTTCACCAGACCGTTCCAATAGGGTGTCATTGCCTTGATTGGAAAATTCGATCAGGCGCTCGCGCACTTCGTTGATGGAACCTTCAAGCGCCGCGCCCATTTCATCGGCATGTTGACGCAAGAGATCGCGCGCATTGTGCGCCTGTTCTTGAAATAACGTATCGGCGGATTTCACTTGGCCTTCCAGGTCCTCGCGCGTTTGCACGGCAAGGCGTTTGACCAAATCAACAGCGCCATTGAGGTCAGCGGTTGCTGCATTGGCGGCCTGTTCCATCGCCGCGGCTTGCTGGGCAAAGCCTTCGCCAGCTTCCACCGCGCGGGCACGGGCGCCCTCCACCGTTTCGGCAAAGTGGCGGTTGGCGGTGGTCAGGATCTCTTCGATGGTTTCAGCTTCGGCGGCCAGTTTGCCTGTCAGCTCGCCCGTATGAGCGGAGACAGCGGTTTCGATGGTGCTGAGCTGGCTGTCGGCCATTTCGGTCAGCTTCTCGTCAAGCCCGGCAAGCGCGCTCTGGACGGCGTCGATCTGGGCCGTCACTTCGCTACTAATCTTGCCGGTCTTTTCACCCGCAACATTTTCAATGGTTTCAATTTGCTGGGCCACTTGGGTCGCAACGCGCGTGGTTTGTGTGCTGACGGTTTCCGACATTTTGGCAAGTTGTTCGGAGACCGCTTCAGCTGACTTGGAAATCAGGCGCTGCTGTTGATCCATTGCGGCATCAAGGCGGGATTGTTGTTCGGCCTGTTGGTCCACGGTCTCGGCCATCAGCTTGTGCTGTTCACCAAAGCGCGCGGTGATGGCTTCGGAACGCGAGCGGGCGTTGGCCGAGACGCTTTCCAGTTTGCCAACCTCGCGCTCAATGTCTTCCGCGATGGATTTAGTCGTATCCACCGCGGCACCCGCGGCCTTTGATAAATCTTCGGTCCGCCCGGTGAGCGCGCCTTCGGCGTCTTTAAGGGCCTTTACCGCTACTTCCGCCGAGCTATCAATCGCAAGGGACTGAGCGTCAAATGTTTCAGATATGGTCCGGCCTTCATCGGCAAGGGATTGCGTAATGGTTTCGACTTTTTCGCGTTCTTCGGCCAGGCGCGCGGTCATATCACTTGTCCGCGCCTCTACCTCGCGCGCGGTTTCGCCGATCAAAGTGGTTTGTTCGTGCAGGCGGGTTTCCAACATCCCCACGCGCGTTACCGCGCCGTCCACTTCGCGGTTCAGCCCTTCCAATTCCTTGCGGATGGTCGCGCCTAGTTTTGCAACATCGTTGGCGGCAGTGGTGGTGGGGTCGATCAAATCCCGGCTGACGGTGGCAAGCCGCAAGGCGGTTTCATTTAGGTCCGTCAAGCGCAACATCGCAGCTGCCCCTACCCAAATAAATCCCACGGGCAAAAACATGAGTGCGGCAAGGGCTGCCAAGATGATCGGATCGAGGGTCAGAAGAGCTTCAGGATTGTTGCCATATGCGCCATACCCAAAGGCTGCAAAACTACCCATCCAAAGAAAGCTCAGCGCGAAGGCCCAGAAATAGACAGGCGCACGACCGCGCCGAGGGCGCTTTTTCGCCTTCTGCTCTTTCTCCGCTTTGCGCTTTTCCTGTGTTTCCGCCGGCCGCTTTATGAGATCGCGTGTGCTCGACGGCATTTGAAGTTTCGGAGCTTCTCCGCTTTTCATTCGGTCTTTCCTTTGGGCCTCGCGCATGTCCGCTAGCCCCGCAATTAGCCAATTTTCGCCGCCCCGCGCGCCCCACACGTGACGATCCCCCGATTTGGTGATCTCCTCTGGGCGCGCAAATTAGGGCCTTTGCCCGCCGAGGGGTACCCCCTTTAAGACAATGTTAACCACTTTTTCCGGTTTCCTGCCGCCTTTACCGATCCGTGACACCACCTGAGCCATTCTACGGCCTCGGGAAACACTTCGATTGAAAAGTGCCCGGGGGGTGACATGGGTCAGGTGGAAAATATGGGCCAAGCAGCTAGCAATTATGGAACGATCGACGGCGGTCCACTGCCCATCGATCTTGAGTATCTCTCCAAGAACACAGCCAATGATCCCGCACTGACGCGGGCTGTGCTGCAGATCTTCTGCGATCAGGCGGACACCTATCTTGGCGCCTTGGCGACGGCGGCGGACGTGACCGCTTGGCAGGACGCAGCCCACACTTTGAAAGGGGCCTCACGTGCTGTGGCGGCCCGTGAAGTGGCACAGGTGGCCGAGGACGCCGAAGCCCTCATCGATCTCGATACGGCAGATCGCGGCGCCATGCTGGATCAGCTTGAAGCTGCCATGGTGCGGGCAACGCGCTATGCCGAACAGCTCTTGGAAGACAGCCCCTTCAGCGGCTGAATTCAGCCAAAATCACTCAAATCCGTTCTCAATATTGACCGGGACGCTTGGTCTCGCCATTCTCGGTGATCTGATGATTCATCGATGGCCCTTGATGCAGGGATCCCGGGGGAACAGCTAGGCATGGCTTTCAAAGTGAAATTCTGGGGCGTGCGCGGCACCATCGCCTGCCCGGGCCCGAAACATGCGATCTTCGGCGGCAATACCTCGTGCATTGAAGTTTCCATGGGCGGGGAAAAAGTCATTTTTGACGCAGGCACTGGCATCCGCTTGCTTGGCAATTGGATGCTGAAAAAAGGCGCGCGCCAAGCGACCATCCTCATGTCCCATACCCATTGGGATCACATCAGCGGATTTCCCTTCTTCAAACCGGCATTCGATGAGGACTGCAAGTTCACCATCATGGCCGGTCATTTGAACGGCCGCACCATCCAGGAAGTTTTCTCCGAACAAATGATCGCGCCATATTTTCCGGTGCCCATCGACATCATGAATGCGGATATCAAGTTCCAGGATTTTAAAGCAGGCGATAGCTTCGATCTCACCGACAAGGTTCATGTGCGCACGGCGGCGCTCAATCACCCCGGCGGGGCAACGGGGTACCGCCTCGAATTTGATGGTAAATCCATGTGCTATGTGACGGACACGGAACATGTACCGGGTAAGCCTGATGAAAATGTGTTGGGGTTGATCGAAGGTGCTGATCTTGTGATCTATGATTGCAGTTACGAAGACAGCGAGTTTGCCGCCAAAGTCAATTGGGGCCATTCCACTTGGCAAGAAGGCGTGCGGCTTGCCACAGCAGCAAATGTAAAGCGCCTCGCCATCTTCCACCATGATCCCGACCACGAAGACGACAAGATGGAAGAGATCGAATGCAAAGCCCGCGAAATGTGGGCGGGCTCATTCGTTGCCCGCGAAAACGTGCGGCTGGTGCTTTAGCTACGTTACTGAAGTTTAATATTTGAATTCGTGTCGCTTCGCTGTTCCGCCACAATGGGGCCGCAAAGCGAACCCCATATCGCGCTTCTTGAACTGCATCAGATTTTGCGAGGGGCATATGTATAAATTTCTATTCGTCTCAATACTTTCAGTTATGTCGGTCATTGGCGTTGCCATGGCGGAGGTCCGTCATTTTGAAGGGGAAGTAATCCTCAATGGTGACGCCTTGCCGATCCGCTTGCACATCGATTTGGCAGACGCAGCGCAATCGACGCTCGACATTCCGCAACTTTGGTATGCGGAAGAACCATTGCCCGTACAAATCGGCGAAGAAGATTCCATCGCTCTGACATTTCCATTCGGGCTTGGGGATTTTGCCCTCGCTCGCGATGGCGACGCTTGGACCGGAAATTCTGGTGAGGCGGTAATGACGCTGACCGAAGGGGTGCCGGCTCCCTATCGCAAAGAAGAGCTGCGCTTCGGCGCAACTGCACCAGAGATTGAAGGCACGTTGTATATCCCCGAAGGCGAAGGCCCCTTTCCAGCGGTCATCATCGTAGGCGGATCAGGCGCAGGCGCGCGCGATCAATGGACGTACCGGTCAAAGGGCGACTACTACGCAAGGATGGGCGTTGCGGCCTTCATTTATGATCGCCGCCGCTATGAGACACCGTTTCCTGACGGGTCCTTACCGGACTTCTGGACCAATGCGTCTGATATTGCCGCGGCACGGGAAGCGCTTGCCGCGCGCACAGATATTTTGAGCGATGCAATCGGATTGCAGGGCGGCAGCCAGGGTGTATGGCTTTCAACCATCGCGCAGACGGAACACGGGGGCTTTGCTTTTATAGTGATGACCGGCGTTCCCGCGGTCTCGCCCGGCGAACAAAACATTCAGATGATCAGGGCGGGCATGCGCGATGACGGCCTTTCCGAAGCGACCATTGCAGATGCCGTTGCCTATGAACGGCAGTACTTCGCCGCGGCCCATACGGGGCTGGGGTGGGATGCGCTCCAGCAAGCGATCGTCGCGGGAGAAGGCAGCGACTGGCTGCAATATGTGGATCAACCGCAAACCCTTGAGGATCTCGACTGGTGGCATCGGCATCAGGCCTATGAGCCGCGCCCGGATCTTATGTCCATTACGATCCCGACCCTTGCCATGACCGGTGAGGGCGATTGGATAACGCCGCCGACGGAGAATCTGCCGCTTTTGGCGGAATACGCCCGCCTTGGTGGAAATCAGCAGGTCCGGACCATGGTCATTCCCGGCGCGGATCATCGCCTTGAACGCAGTCCCTATAGAGATGATCAAGGCCAATGGCATTGGTTCGAGATTGCCTCTGAAGTCCGAGAGGCCATCCCCGAATTCCTGCGCAATGAAGTCGGGCTAACGCTTGCCGATTAGCTCCCTGCAAAAAGGGGATAACGCGGCGCGGCGCGTTCCTTGAGCCCTTCGTGCGTAATCGCATAATGGGTCAGCGTCTGTTCGTCATGGGTCATGCGCCAGCTAAGTAATTTCTGCGCATACTCCAAGACCACGCCCTGATAGGTCGGGTCATCCGCGAGGTTTTTGAATTCACCGGGATCGTTTTCCAAATCAAACAAAAGTGGCGGCAGCCCAGCAAAATGCACATACTTATATTTGTCATCGCGAATGATGTTCATGACGCACTGATGGAGTGAGAGCCCCAGTGTGTCTTCGGCTTCGGTATTGGTGGCGTCGCGGAAATCGAACTCCCAATGGGCCTCGCCGCGCCAACCGTTGGGCGCTGAGCCGCTTTCGATAAAGGGCGTTAGGGCCGCGCCATCACATTGCACGGGAATTTCAACGCCTGCATGAGCAAGCAGCGTGGGCATCAGGTCCACATTCTCCGTGAACGAATGAATCTGGGTGCCGCGCGTCTTATCTGCCTTCTTGCGTGGGTCGCGCACGATCAAGGGGATATGATAACTTGCGTCAAAATAGCCGCATTTTCCGCGCAGCCAGTGATCACCCATCTGTTCGCCATGGTCGGAGGTGAAGACGATCAGCGTATTGTCATAAAGCCCGCGTTCTTTCAAAAAACCGACCAGCCGCCCCATGTGATAATCAACTTCGGTCATAAGCCCGTAATAGACCGCCTTGTGGCGCCGGATGGCCTTCTCATTTGCGGGCGCATGATAAGTGCGGCGCGAAAGTTGATAGGCGAGCCAGGGGTGCTGTTCGCCTTCGTCAGTTGAAGTGTCGCAGCGGATGATATCGGGCACATCGTCCGGGTCATAAAGGGCGTTATAGGGCTCGCTCGCCACCCACGGCGGATGGGGCCGCATAATGGAAAGATGTGCCGCCCAGGGCGTTTTCTGATCGCCGATGTAATCCATCGTACGGTCGAAAAGGAACGCTGTGTCGTTGTCGTCTTTGTGGATGCTGAGCGGGATCGGGGCCGCCGCACCATCTTCCCAATCGGGACCCTCTTCGCGCAGGGCATAAAGCAAAGGTTTGAACGCGGGCACGTCATAACCTTTGAGTTTGCAGTAGCTGTACCACTCGCCCGGGTCGGTGTTCATATCGAGGATCGCCTTAAGTCCTGGCAGAACCCCCTCCCAGTTCATCAGCGCCGGGTCATTGCCCGTATGAAAGCGCGGATCGGGCACCGTATCCGTATAGCCCAGCAACACCGGGTCATACCCCGCCTTGCGCAGCTCCAGCGCCCAGTTGCTGTGGCGCCGGTCAAGGGGCGTCATATTGGTGCCCGAGCGATGGTTCTGCAGGTACATGCCCGTATGAATGCTCGCCCGACTGGGCGCGCAAGGCGCGCAATTGGCAAAGTGTTTGCGAAAGGAAACCCCTTCTGCTGCCAAAGCATCCAGATGGGGGGTCTTCACCATTGGGTGGCCCGCGTGGGAGAGGCACTCGCCGCGCCACTGATCGGCGGTGATGAAAAGGATGTTAGGCTGCATGGCGGGCCCCCCGTTGCTGGCGGACCTATTAGAACGGGGGAGGGTGGCAGTGTCGAGACTTGATCTGCCAAAACGGGAAGACCCAAGCGAGCATGAAGGCCTTTTTTCAATTGCTTGGGGCGATGATGGGCTTTCTGCCTAATGCCATGTTTGGATGGCTCGACCGCTTGAATGATACTTTGTCGATACCCTTGGAAGACGAGCCGACCGAATTTGCCAATGTCCACTTGACCCCGCACGGTTGTGCAGGCAAAGGCCATATCTGGTCTGAATCTTGAAAGAGTAAGTTGTTATGGCCGAGTTTGTCGCCAGCACTCCAATCACCGAACGGCTGCTTGAAGACTTGCACGATGAAATCACCCGGGCAGGCGGGGTCATCCATGACCAGGTGCGCCTTTGCGAGCGCGACGGTGATTTTAGCGTAGAGGCGCCTGGCGATATCAGCCCGCAGACAATCATTCTGGCTGTTCCTCAGAGCTTGCTGTTGCCCATATCCGCGTTCGATTTACGGCTTGAAGGCAATGATATATGCGTTGGTAAGATTGGCGCAGATGTGTCAGACGCGCAGCGCAAGTTGATGGAGATTGTGCTGGGGTTGTTTAACGAGACGTCCAAAGTTGCACAACATCGCGCGCAATCGCTTTTTCCCCTGATTGAACACGCACCGGACGTCCTCTCAAGTTTGAGCCTTCGTCTTGGGCCGGAGCATGCACCTGACGATTTAACAGGCACTTCGCTGCTTGCGCATTTCTTGAATGCGCGCGTGTTGAGCGTACCAAGCAGTCATCCGAAAGGCGGATTGCAGAAAGTATTGATGCCGGTGATCGATTTCCTCAACCATGCTCCCCGTGCGGCGGGCTATCTGATCCATAACGGAAGCCTTGTTGCGATGCGGGGCTGGCCTGCCCAAAGTAGCGACGAATGCCACATCTGTTATGGCCGCTATGATGCTTTGGATCTGGTTTTGAAATATGGATATGTGGCCGAAGAGCTCGGGTTTGCAATTTCCAAACCTATGGAGATCGAGCTTGAGAGTGGGCACCACATCTCCATCCTGCGCACCGGTCAACCAATGGATGGCGCTCAAATACCTGATACCTTTAAGGACTTGGGTTGGATATTGCCTGCGATCGGCACGGATGCTGCCCGGAGGCTCTTACAGTTTCAATATTTCCCATTAATGTCAGTTGGAAAGGCCGTGGGTCAGGACGCGGCCTGGCGTCAATTCCTTCAGCATTTGGTAGGGGAGTTTTTGGGCGAAGAGGCCGCCGGGCAGACCACGCCAACTGTTGCATATATTTTGAGGGCGGTGGCTGAGGAGAACATGCGCCATTATAAGGCCGCGCGGTCGGCGATTGCCGCCACAAAGGCGGCCCCTGAAATTGAAACCGTCATTTCTCAGCTAAATCGCATGCTCGACATTCAACAGGCAATATTTGCCGATTATGTTGATGAGACATGAATTCAATGGGCATCTGCCGCTTGCAATGAATGGGCGGATACTTATGGTTCAGCCGCGATGTATGAGCTCCATGTCTTTGTTTTAAGGTGACAGTAATGGTAAAAATTATTGCGGACCGAGTGGATATCGAAAACCATCTTTTGAGGCTTGTGGACCTCATCAACTCCAATGGCGGCTATGTCCATGATGAATTAGTTATTGTAACCGAGAATGGAGATCTCTCCCTTCAGGCCCCTCGTTCTGTACCCGAAAAAAGCGAATTGATTTCCGTTCCTCGTGAACTTTTGCTTCCGACGGCGGACTTTGATCTCTACCTAAGCGGCGATGATATTTGTATCGGTGATTCAGCCAAAGCGGCCAGCGCGACGCAATTAGCGGTGGCCGAGGAAATGTTTGCGATCTATAATCTTTGTGAAAAAATCAAAGATCATCGGAAATCTGCACCAGTGCGGCTTTTTCTTGAATCGCCCGAAATCTTTGAGTCGTTGGTACTGCCCGGCCAATTCAATGCCCGCAAAAAATTGCCGACAAAAGACCCCGTATTGGATGATTTCCTGCATACGCGCGTATTCGCTGCAAAGTCTGGTTTGGGGGATGAAACGCATTCAGTCCTTATGCCAATCATTGATTTTCTGAATCACAATCGTTCGGCCGGCGGATTTAAGTTGGATAACGAGCGGTTGTTTGTGAAACGGTTTTCGCCTTTGGCGGATACAGAAGAATGCTTTGTCTCCTATTCACGCATGGACGCGCAGATTGCATACGCCATCTACGGATTTGTTGATGAGAGTTCCAACACCGTAATCTCAGTTCCCTTAAGTATTGATTTGCCTGGAATCGGATTGATTGAGATTGGTCGCCGCCAAGGTGCGAAGTTTAATGGCAAGATACCGGAGCCGCTGAAGAATATATCATGGCTTGTTCCGGAAATGGGCATGTCTCGCGAAGATCGCCAAGCCCGAATGGCATTTCTGATCATTCCGCCCAAGGGTTTCCCCCGCGCCTTGCGCCGCGTCCTAAATTTTCTGATTAGAGCTTTTGCGAGAGATATGGCGCCGGAAGAATTGAAAACCTTGGTCGTAGAAGCCGAACGTCAGGTGGTCGAAGCCAACCTCAATTATTATGAGGAGTTGAAGGTCCTGGCGCGCAACGCGTCGGTGTCACAGGAATCGCAGCAAATTGTCGATGATGTGGTCCGGGTGGCGGATATTCAATTGAATCTGATCCGGGCTTATGCCGCCATGGTGGAACAGATGGATGCGGCGCAAGCGCAGCACGTCAGTAATTAACCCTCGGCCCGCTTTGGTGTTTCGTCGCGTAACTCATCCCACACTTCAAATTCATGTCGAATGCATTGTTCGATCATGGTGCGCCAAACCGGTTCGGCAATGGCAGGGGACAATCCGTGGCGTTGTGCCTCGGCCAATACCTTGGAGACAACATCCTCAATGCGGGCCGGGTCGCGCACAGAATCGCGCGTGCCTTTGATGCGTGCCGCGGCATCCATAAAGCTTTGGCGCTCGGCGATCAGCTTCACTAGGGCGCGGTCGAGGCGGTCCACTTCAAAACGGACGTCGGCCATGGTTTCGCATTCCGGCCCCGTCTTGCGGCGGATATCTGCCTGATCGGTCATGTTTGGCGCTCACTTCCCTGATATTTTTGATGACAATAGGAGGTTTTGCGGGGAATTCCACCCCGGAGAGCG